>JAEEGL013482624.1_pt1 | contig 90783 bp, 79 predicted proteins | sample 9134231 | NCBI WGS metagenome assembly JAEEGL01 (sample SAMN16246548, study PRJNA631951) | gut metagenome | biome: gut microbiome; feature: rumen; material: fiber-attached | host: Bos | place: Iran: Karaj | collected 2018-10 | reverse complement strand
GCCGCCGCCGGCGCCGCCCATGGTATAGGCCGGACGCAGAACGACCGGATAGCCGAGCTGATCCGCAATCTTCACAGCCTCGTCTACGGAATAGGCGACCTCGCTGCGTGCCATTTCCACGCCGATGGACTCCATCGTTTCCTTGAACTCGATTCTGTCCTCGCCGCGCTCAATCGCATCGACCTGCACGCCGATCACCTTGACGCCGTACTCCTTGAGGACGCCTGCCTTGTCAAGCTCGGAGCAGAGGTTCAGACCGGACTGTCCGCCGAGGTTCGGCAGCAGCGCATCCGGGCGCTCCTTCTTGATGATCTCGGTCAGACGTGCGCAGTTCAGCGGCTCGATGTAGGTCACATCGGCAACGCCCGGGTCCGTCATGATCGTGGCGGGGTTGGAGTTGACGAGCACGATCTTGTATCCGAGCTTGCGCAGTGCCTTGCAAGCCTGTGTGCCGGAATAATCGAACTCGCATGCTTGTCCGATGATAATCGGGCCTGAGCCGATGATCATCACTTTGTTAATATCAGTTCTTTTTGGCATATTGCGAACACCTCACTTCAACTACACATTATATCATAAACTTACCCCGAATTGCAAGTGTTTTTTCCGATTTTAGCAAATTTCACATTTCGGATTATTTTTCTCACGAATCTCCCGGCGGTTTGGGATGATTTGCCAGTTTCATCCGGTGAAACGCAGAAAGCCCGCACCCCGGCGGACGAATCCGGGGGTGCGGGCTGAAAATACTGCCGTGTCAGTCTGTATACAGGACTTTATTCTTCATTTTTGCCGCGGACATCTGCCCACGAGATGTTCTTGAGTGCGACGTTCTTTTCTGTATAGTACCGGAGGATCATCTGTGCGTCCTCCACGCTGACTGTGTTGTCGCGGTTGATATCCGCACACACGATCTGCTGCCGGGTCAGGTTCTGATCCAGACCTGCGACATAGGCCGTGTACGCTTTCAGCGCCAGCTGTGCGTCAGCCACATCAACCTCGCCGCTGCCGTCGGTATCGCCGAGCGCGGTCAGGCAGTCGTAATCCGCTGTGCCGAAATCCTTTCCGAAGGATTTCAGACAGAGCTCGGCACCTCCCAGGTCAGCATCATATTCATTGGGATTCACAGCATTAAATTTGCTCAGATCGGCCACATACAGGCAACGGTCGTTATAACACCGGATACCGCTTTCCGTATTCCATGCATACGCACAGACCGCCACCCGGAACAGTTCCTCGCCGTTTTCATCAAGGAATGCGACGGTCGCATCAACAGTACCGCTGTCGTTGAATCTGTTTTCCGCTTTCGACATGAGCCGCGGGAGAATGAGCATTCCGCCGTCATATTGCGCCAGTAAACGAATATCGCGCTCATTTTCCGTCAGCGTCATCGTTCCGCCGGTCACCATTTCCGTTTTTTCCGGATGCTCCGGATCAACAACGTAATAATCCCCTGTCAGCGTAATCTTTTTGACCTTGCTCAGAATTGCTTCGGCATTCGCCTGATATTTTTTCTGCTCAGCCTCCGTATAGCCGTCTGCTTTCAGATACGGAACCAGCTTGAGGCTGACATCCATGCCCGTCAGCGGATAAACAGACGCCGGAGCCACATCCAGTTCTTCAAACTTATAATGATACTTTTCTGCATATTTCTGTGCCGTGGAATCCTTGAAGCCGACAATCTTGCCTTTGAAATACCCCTTGCCGTTTTCGGTTTCGTTGCACACGGTCAATGCGCTGTCTGCAATCTCACAATCCGGATTCATGAAAACCAACCGATTAAGTGCGCGGCAGTTGCAGAATGCCTGCTCCCCGACATGCGTGACACCGACCGGAACTGTAACATTGCCAATCCAGTGAGATCCATTGAATGCATCACGGCCGATGCCGGTGATGCCGTCCAGAATATGGATATTGACGATCATTTTTTCATTCTCGTCACTGATTGCGTGCTCATACCACGGCGGTGTCTGCCCGTTGGCAACGTCATAATCGGACATATCACCTGTGCCTTCGATCGCAAGGCCTCCCAAACCGATATACTCCCAGTTTGCTTTTTCACCGCACATGCCCCAACGGCTGTAATCAGGCATATTCGTGGTGACCGGCATAAAGGTCGTTGTTTCTACCGGCATGGTCGTCGTAACCGATTCGGTTATCGAAGTTGTTGCTTTGGTCGTTGCCTTGGTCGTTGCTTTTGTCGTCGCTGCCGTTGTGGTTCTTGCAGTTGTGGTGTCGCAGCCGTGTTCGCCCGCTCGGGTCACATCCGTCGCGGTTGTCACCGCGGAAGCCGTTGTCGTTTCACTTCCGATTGCTTCAAACTTGTATCCGTACTTCTCCGCATACTTCTGCGCGGTGGAACCTGCATAGCCGCGGATCGTACCGTTGAAGAACGCGTGATTATTCTTAATGCCGCTGCTGATTGTCCATTCGGTATCTGCGATCTCGCATGCCGGATTCAGAATCGTGATCTGATCCAGTGCGCCGCAGAGGTAGAACGCGTTTTTGCCGATACTTGAAACATTTGCCGGTACCTCAACATTCTCCACGCTTGCGCAGCCGACGAATGCGCCGTCACCGATCCGCGTGATGCCGCTGCCGATACTGATCTTACGGATGCGCTGGTACATGTCATTCTCAAAGAATGCATATGCAAACCACGGCGCAGATTCCTGCTGGTCAATGTCATAATCCGCCATGGCGCCCTCGCCGTCAATCCAGAGATTCTCCATGACAATGTTGAAAGCCCATGTTGCACTTTCGCCGCACTTGCCGCGGATCGTATCGTCCGGCGCCGATGTCACCGGTCCCTGTGTGGTAACCGCATCCTCCGGCATCGTCGTCGTGCCCAATGTAACGATGTTTTCAGCGGTCGTTGCCTTGGTCGTTGCCTTGGTTGTCGCTTTCGTTGTCGCTTTGGTCGTTGCAGCCGTTGTCAGGCACTCATGGTCGCCGATCACGGTCGTAACCGGTGCAGTTGTCGTCACAAGCGCTGTTGTAGTCACCGGCTGATCCGTGATCTCCTCAAACGTGAGTTCGTACTTTTCAGCATATTCCTGTGCCGTGGAGCCCGCATAACCGCGGATCACACCGTTATAATAGTCTTTCTTGTCCTTTTCGCCGTTGCTGATGGCAAGACCGTCATAAAACTCCGGAATGTTCAGATCCTTTGAATAGATCGTGACGGATTCCAGCGCTGCCATGTCGCTCAGCGCAACACCTTCAATGCTCTTAACATTTTCTCCGATCACGGCATGCTTGACGGTGTCGCGGTACGCATACCACGCCGGAACGCCCTGATAGCTTTCGCCGGTGTACTCGCCGTTAATTTTCATCGGAGTCTGATAATCGCTCATTTTGCCGCTGCCGCTGAATGTCAGCGTGTCGCCCTCCATCTTCCAGTTCATCGTCTGGCCGCACCGGCCGGAGGTCTGTCTTTCACCGAGGGACTCAAATTTCAGCCCGAACAGCTTGCAGTAATTATGCGCCGGGGAATCATCATAGGCGCGCACAACGCCCTGATAGGACGCTTCCTTGGTATAGCGTCCCTGATTGCTGATCGTGACGCCGTAATCAATGTTTTCGTTGTCTGCCGGCGGCAGTTTTCCGTCAATCGCCGTATAGTAATTTGAGAATGTGAGGGATTTCAGCGCTGCACAGTCGGTAAATGCGCCGCTGAAAAGCGTCCGCAGGTTTTCCGGCAGCGTGACCTCCTCCAGTGCGCTGCACCCGGCAAAGCTGTCCGTTCCGATGTGCTCCAGGGAATACGGGAACTCGATGCTTTTCAGGGATTTGCACTTTTCAAATGCTTCCCGCTCAATTCTTTCGACGCCCTCCTCCAGCGTGACGGATTCCAGGCTTTCGCAGCCGTCAAATGCACTGTCGGGGATTTTCGAAACGCTGCCGGGAATCGCTACGGATTTCAGCGAATCGCAGTCGTAGAACGCGAGCGATCCGATTTCTGTCAGCGTCGAAGGCAGCGTGACGCCCGTGATGTCATCATTATACTTGAATGCGGATTCCACGATATACGTGATGCCCTCGGGAATCACAACATCGCCGGAACACGCAGAGCCGTCAAACGCGATATGACCGAGCGTGACCAGCTGCTTTTCCGCGTGCTTCTTGTTCAGCCATGCCGTATTTTCAAATGCGGAGCTGTAAATCTCCAGCTTCGCCGCGCCATCCGGAATATTGATCGTTTCCAGCGATGTGCAGCCGCTGAAGCAGTAGCCGTTGAGCAGCTCAATGGTTTCCGGGAGCGTGACGGATTTCAGCGTGGTGCAGTCCTTAAACGCATTCATATCAATCCAGACGACCCGCGCATTGGCGATCCGATCCGGAATGACGACATCCTCCGGCAGTGCGGAGGTGTAGCCCTGAATATAGCACTTGCCGCTCATAATCTTGTACTTCATGCCCTCGTAGACGCCTGTGCCGTCTACCGGAGGCGCACCTGCCGACGCTGTCAGGCCTGCGCCGGATCCCGTCAGCGCCAGAACGACCGCGCTGAGGAATGAAAGTGTCCGTTTCATCTTCATAGATGTACCTGCCTTTCTGTGTGTGGAAATGGATGTTAAGAGTGATTCTGTCAGAAGCTGCCTGCGGCAGCCGCGGCGGACGCATCCGCCTTCACCCTTTATAGACCGGAACGGCTCGGAAAAGGTTACATCCTTTTTTCGCCGGTGATTTCATTATAACATATAATCGGAAAAAGTGCAACGGATTGCTGTCTTCCGGCACAGAAAAAACGCAGGGGCGCCGGCTGTTTCAGCCGACGCCCTCATGCTTTAAAAAACGTGCCTCCGGCGGATTCATAATGGGGGCAGCCCATTATAAAGCATCGCGCAGCGATACCTTTCACTTTTTCAGCAGATCATCCCAGGTGATGTCCTTGCCTGCGACCTTTTTCTGCGTATAGTATTTCAGAATCAGCTGCGCGTCATCGACAGACACCTCGCCGTCGCCGTTGATGTCCGCCGCCTTCTCCTGCGCCGGGTTCAGGCCGTTGTCCAGACCGGCCACGCTCTTTGTATAGGCTTTCAGCGTCAGCTGCGCGTCGTCAACCGAGATATCGCCGTCGCCGGAAAGATCGCCGCGCTCCGGTTCCCTGCCGACAGAAACCGTGAATTCCGCCATACCGTCCTTTGCTGCAAGCTCATAGGTATTCTCCTTGCCTGTCGCTTTCAGCGTTTTGCCGTCGATTCCGTTGACCGTGCATGCACCGGTCACGGTAAAGGTCAGCGGTTCGACCGGAAAGCGCCATGCAAGCCCGTCATAGAGATACGCTGTGCCGGACGAGGACGCAACCTTGATCTTCCCGTCCGCGGTCGTTACGGTCAGCGCACCGGTCCTGCTGTTGAGCTCCGTTTTCGTTTCCGCCGGAAGGCCTGTCGCATTGTCCGTGACCGTAACCCTGACCGGCGAATAAATATTGCACACATACTTGGGCAGGCCGGTCGCATCCGGTGTATAGAATCTGCGCGTGAGCACATCACCGATGCGGAGCATTTCGGTCTGTGTATAAGACACGATCTGATACCCGAGGTCACTGCGTCGGACAGTCATCTGCATCGGCGTGCCGATCATATAGCGAACCGAATACTGCGGATACTCCTTTGTGAAATAATCCACATTCTCAACTGCATTATCAGAGATCGTATAACCGGTCATCTCGCTTTCCGGCGTGCATTTTGCACCGCGCACGATGAACAGACCGTCCTTTTCCACATAATCCACCATGACATTCGCGGTATCCAGCCCGCCGGAACCGCTGAACGTCACGTAAACCTTCACCGTATCCGTCTTGCTGTCATAGCGCTCGCCGAGAATCTCTTTCAGATCGGAATGCTTGGCAAACAGCTGATCGGCATACTCCATATAGGTCTTGTACGGCACGGTGTAATACCGCAGAACCTGAATTGTTTCTTTGATCTCGGTCAGCTCCGATTTATAGGGCGACTTGTACAGCGCGTCCTCCGTCATATGCATGACGAGAGAATCCGGTGCGGCTTCCCCGGTCTGAAAATCGCCGCCGTCCTGCACGACCTCGGAATAATACCAGCCGACCTGCGTAAACAGACTGCTCAGCTGATCGGATGTGACAAGCTGCGGATCTTTCGTGATCGTGAAGGTCAGTTCGGTGTCGCCCGAAGACTGCACCAGATTGTCCTTGACATCCCTGCTGCCCTTTGCATCCTTGCAGACAGCCTCGACAGTCGTCTTTTCGCCCGGCATGGCTTCATACTTGAATTCACCGTCCACCGTTTTCCACAGTCTTTCAAATGCAAACGCGGTATCCTCACCCGGGAACTCGAGCCGCAGATTGCCACTGTCGTCAATCACATCGCAGACCGTCACATTCACCTCATAATAGGACTGTGTCCGCTCGTCAAGCAGACGCATTTTATAGAGCTGATACGCCGCATCCGTCAGCTTGCCGGTTTCTGCATCCCTGAACTGCATTTTGAGATCGACCGGCGCATAAACCGTTTTATAATCCTCGCCAAGCTCCTCGGAATGCGAAACGACATACAGTCTGCCGCCTGCGGTGTAGCGGTCAGTCTTTTCATAACGGCGAATAAAGAACGTACCGTTCAGATTCTGACGGATTTCCATGACCACCGGCGTGCCGATGCTGTAATACTGCTTGCCGTCCGCGCTGCAATCGCAGTAATCCGCGAATTCCGAATCCTCAGCCTTCGGTTTTCCTGTTTTCAGCTCGTTGGTCGTGCCGTAAACGGTATACACGACGCCGTCCGGATCCTCCTGCGTGTCAATCCACCAGAGCCGGTTTTTCAGATTTTTCGCGTCTGCGTTTTCAGCCGCCAGCTTCACCGTATCCTTGGCGCTGTCGTAGACCTTGAGCGCGGTCAGCTTCTCTTTCAGATTCTGCGGCGTGAACGGACATTCCTCCGCTGCCGTTTTGTAAACAGCAAAGGAAACCGTATCCTTTTCGCCTGCCTTACGCAGCACATCGCTGACGTATGCGTGGTAAAACGCCGGATCCGGCCCCGCATTGATATCGGTATATGCCTTTTCGCAGGTTTTCATCGCATCAAAATATGCGGTGATCTGTGTCATCGCCGTTTCCGGGATCACAGGAATGTCTTTCACCGCCGCAGCATAGACTGCGGGCGTTTCTGCGGAAAACAGCGGGAATCCGCCTGCAAGCCCCGTCAGCGCCAGACATGCCGCGCTGAGCAGGGAAATCCCTTTTGTACCTTTCATGTCTTACACCCTTTCTGAATCTGGTTCGGCCTCAGCCGTTTTATATTATAACATATCCGGCTTCTTTTTGCAATATTTTTTCATATATCAGGAGTTCCGGCACGTTGAAACAATACCGATCATCTCCTGTCAGTATACTGCGCGTCTGATTTTTCATTCTGAAATCCATTGCTTTTTTCGGCATATTATGATATAATAAAGTTACTTTTGAAGTCAAAGGAGCCATTCTTTATGGTGAATCTCGAACAAAACTATGACGTTGTCATTGCAGGCGCAGGCGCGGCAGGCTGCTATGCGGCGCTGCATCTGCCGGAAAATCTGCGGGTGCTTGTGCTGGCCAAGCGCGAAGCGACCCTCTGCAACTCCGCACTCGCACAGGGCGGCATCGCCGGTGTATGGAATTCCCCCGGCGACAACATCGAGCTGCACGAAAACGACACCCGCATCGCAGGTGCCTTTACGAACAACCCCAAAACACTCCGGATTCTTGTTTCCGAGGCTGCGCAGGATATTGAACAGCTGGTCGAATACGGCGTGGAATTTGACCGCGGCGCGGACGGCGACTACGACCGCACGCTGGAAGGCGGTCACTGCCGCAGACGCATCTTCCATTACCGCGATTCCACGGGCGCAGAGATTCTCAGAGGGCTGCTGGCACAGACGCGCAACCTCCCGAATGTGACAATTTCTGAATTTACTGTCATGAGCCGCGCCATGCAGACCGAAACCGGCTTCTCCGTGGAGCTGCTGCGCGACGGTGAACTGACAACCGTTGACTGCCACTTCCTGATTATGGCAACCGGCGGCATCGGGCGCGTATACGAATACACCACAAACAGCGCGATTGCAACCGGTGACGGCATCCGCATTGCATATGAGCTCGGCGCACGCATCAAGAATCTCAGCCTGATTCAGTTCCACCCGACCGCCTTCAACAACAAGCACACCCGCGAATGCTTCCTCATCTCCGAGGCTGTCCGCGGTGAGGGCGCCTATCTGCGCAACTGCAACATGGAGCGCTTCATGCAGCGCTATGATGACCGTCTGGAGCTCGCCCCGCGTGACGTGGTTTCCCATGCGATCATTCTGGAAAGCCAGCGCACCGGCTCCAAGGATTTCTGGCTGGACATTTCGCATGAGGATCCGGAAGTCGTAAAGGCGCGCTTTCCGAAGATCTACAACAAGCTGCTGGAACAGGGCTACGACCTCACGAAAGAGCCTGTTCCGATCTACCCCTGCCAGCATTATCTCATGGGCGGTATCGACGTCAACTCCAATGCGCAGACCCGCGTAGACCGGCTCTATGCCTGCGGCGAATGCGCGCACACCGGCGTCCACGGCAACAACCGCCTTGCAAGCAACAGTCTGCTGGAGGCGCTGGTCTTTTCCCGCCGCGCCGCGCAGGAAATCGCCAGAGCTGCTGCGGACATCACGCCGCGCTTTGTACACGGCGAATTCAAGCCGGTCACGGCGACCGAGCCGATCCCGCACGGCATCCGCACGGAGCTGCGCAAAATTTTGCAGGAAAACTATTTCGTCATTCCGAATACCGAGCACATGCGGCAGGCCTATGAGCGCGTGACCGAGCTGATCCAGCTCATCGCATGTGAGGACTGGAAGATGGATCTTGATTATCTTGAAGCCAAGTCGCAGGCAACCTGCGCATACCTGATTCTGGAGGAACAATTATAATGGAACTGCTGCAATCCTACGTGGATGAGGTGATCCTGCGCGCACTGCACGAGGACATCACCGGCATGGATATTACAAGTGATTTTCTGCTGGACGAAGCACATGAATCCGACGCCTACCTCATGGCAAAGGACGAGGGCGTACTCTGCGGCACGGAGATTGCGGCGCACGTCTTTGCGCTGGCCGGTGAGGGCGTCAGCTTCACCGCGCTTGCAAAGGACGGCGACCGCGTGAAATACGGCGACATTCTTGCGACGATGCACGGCAAAACGCGCACCCTGCTGAAAGGCGAGCGCACCGCGCTGAACCTTTTGCAGCATCTCTCCGGCATTGCGACCGAAACGCGCAGATGCGTTGATATCGTCGCAGGCACAAACGCTTCCATTGCAGATACCAGAAAATGCATGGTCGGCATCCGCGCCATGCAGAAATATGCTGTCCGCTGCGGCGGCGGCAAGAACCACCGCTTCAACCTCTCCGACGGCGCCATGCTCAAGGACAACCACATTGACGCCTGCGGCGGAATTCTCCCGGCGATCACACAGCTCAGACAGCACATCGGGCATATGGTGCGCATTGAGGTCGAGGTGCGGACGCTGGACGAGCTCCGCGAGGCGCTGGAAGCAAAGGCGGACATCATCATGCTCGACAACATGGACAATGATACCATGCGGGAGGCCGTGCGCATCACGGACGGCAAAGCAATGCTGGAGGCCTCCGGCGGCATCACCCATGACACGCTGCGCGGCGTCGCGGAAACCGGCGTGGACATCATCTCAATCGGCGCGCTGACGCACAGCGTCAAGGCGTTCGACATTTCGATGAAATGGGGCAAACGGTAAACCGCAGCTTATCGATAAAGGTATCGCTGCGCGATGAGATGATTTATAATGGGCTCCGCCCAAACCCGCCAAAGGGACACTGTCCCTTTGGAATCCCGCAATATAGGAAAACGAAGAAAATGCATTGTTTTCATAATAACGGTATACTGAAAGGCACTAGCCTTTCAGCAGGGGTATGGGAGCAGCGCCCCATTATGAATCCGACGAAGGCACTTTTTATACAGAATGCGGCACCCTCCGTCGCTGGCGGAGGGTGCTTTTTACGCGCTATCAGATAGCAATATAGTTATAGTTTTAGTTTTTCATTTCACTGATGTGAACGGTTTATTTCCGGAGCGTGCCGTGATCCGGCAGTTTATTATGCACTATATGCAATTATTACGCATCCCTTTTGTGCATATATACGATTAGCATGCCAATAATTGACAAATCAGACTTTTTGTGCTATAATAGCGACAGATACAGGTTGCAATATATTCCAATCTGTATGATTCAGAACGCCGCCCCCGAACGGCTGACCGCCTGCGCCATCTGAGCGAGGCGATCTCTGAACATGCCCCGCACGAACCGTCCCCGGTTCGGAAAAAACGACAGGAACATATGTTTTCAGAAAGGACAATGACATGAAGTACACGAAACTGACCGCGCTGGCATCTGCGCTCTGCACCGCATTCTCCTGCACCTCCGCATCCTTCACTGCGTTCGGCATTGATAATGAGCTGCCGGAGAACACGTTTGTTTATGAAGACATGCTCATGCAGATTGCATTCGAACGGCCTTCCGGAAAGCCGTATCTGGTTGTCAAGGGCTTTACAAAGGATACGATGCAGGAAGGTTGTTATCCTCCCTCGCTTCATCTGCCGTTCATAGTTGAAACCTGCAGCATGCCGCCTTTTGAGGGCATGGAGGAGTATGAAGCACTGGAGGTCCGGGAAATCAGTGATGGCGCTTTTTCTGACTGCAAAAGACTGATGGATATCACAATTCCGTATACTGTCAAAGAAATCGGCATGCGGGCTTTTGAGAACTGCGCAAATCTGACCGATGTCCGGTTTGACTATAATATGGATGACGAGCCGCAGTTGTACAAGATTGATTCCTATGCATTTAATAACTGCCGGAAATTGGAAAACATCAGTCTTCCGAGTTCACTGGACATGATAGAGGAAGGTGCATTTTCCAGATGTGATGCCCTGACGGAAATCAAAATTCCCGCACAATTTATTGAACGGTACGCATTTACCTCCTGCATCAATCTTGCGGATGTAATCATAACCCGCAGCTATGCAGAAATCGGAGAAAACGCTTTCTTTAACGATGCCGTAACGGATCCGTTATGGCCGGGAGAAACCTTGAATTATCTGTTCTACGGCACAATTCACGGTTACCACGGCTCCACCGCACAGGAATACGCAGAGAAGTTCAAGTGCAATTTTGAATACCTCAGCTACCTGGACAAGGACGCCGGCGATCTGGACGGTGACAGCAAAGTCACCGTTGCGGACGCACAGCTCGCACTGCGGGAATACACCACCGCAACCGTCGCAGGCGGCAAGAGCACGCTGACCTTTGCGCAGCGCAAAAACGGCGACATCAACCGTGACGGCGCCGTCGGCGTGGAGGATGCACAGCTGATCCTGAAATACTACGTCACGAATACGCTGGCAGGCACCCCGGCCAGCTGGGAGGATCTGCTCTACGGCAAGGTCGAGGTTGAAGCGCCCGAAAAGCCCGTCACAACGCCCGCCGTCACCACCACGACTGCGCCCGCTGTGACCACATCCACGATGCCGGCAACGTCTGCTGCTCCGGCGCAGACGACATCTGCTCCTGCTGTCACAACCGCGCCCGCTTCGACGGCACTTCCGGTCATGACAACCGTACCTGCTGCGACAAGTGTGCCGGTCATGACGACCGCCGCAGTACAGACAACAGCTGCAAAATAATGTTCAAACAGAACGAACCCCGTCCGATCACAGAATCAGACGGGGTTTTTGTTATGCTTCCTCGGGATCGTCGGCGGTGATCTCCTCAATCAGCGCCCGGAGCGGTTCAACGCCCTCTCCGGTCACGGAGGAAAAGACCGTCACGCTCAGATCCTCAAACTGCGGCAGCTCATCCGGCAGCGCTGCCAGACGCGCCGCGCGCTCGGTTTTGTTCAGCTTGTCCGCCTTCGTCAGCACAATCGCAAACGGCATCTCCGTGTCAATCAGGAAATTCACCATTTGCAGATCATTCGCCGTCGGCGGGTGCCGCATGTCAATCAGCAGCAGCACGGCGCGCAGGTCACGCTCATCCTGCAAATACGCATTGATCAGCTCCTGCCAGCGTTTCAGCTCGGATTTCGACCGCTTTGCATAGCCGTATCCTGGCAGATCCGCAAAGGTCACATGCCCGCACTGATAGAAATTGATTGTTGCGGTCTTGCCCGGCACCGAGCTGACGCGCGCCAGATTCTTCCGCTGAAACAGCTTGTTGATCAGCGTGGATTTTCCCACATTGGAGCGCCCCGCAAAGGCAATCTCCGGGCATTTGCATTTCGGGAGCTGGCTCGCCAGTCCGTATGCTGCGGTAAATTCCGCGGTATTCCAGTTCACGGACGCGCACCTCCTGCTCAGACCTTCACGGTATTGCGCTTTCTGGGCATTGCAATCGGGGAGAGCGCCAGCTTCTGCGCCTCATCCTCCAGCAGCGGCTCCAGCTTGGTATCGTAATGCGGCGGAATCAGCGCAGTTTCCAGCACCGTTTCGACGTTCTCGCACGGGATGAAGCGGATCGCTTCGCGCACGGTTTCATCAATCTCCGCCAGATCCGGCACATTACCCGCGGGAATCAGCACGGTATAAATGCCGTTTTTATACGCAGCCATGGACTTTTCCACAAGGCCGCCGATCGGCAGCACCTTGCCGTGCAGCGTAATCTCGCCGGTCATGGCAATATCATGCCGGACAGGAATGCCGCTCAGTGCGGAAACCAGTGCGGTCAGCATCGTGACGCCTGCACTCGGGCCGTCCTTCGGCACAGCGCCCTCCGGCGCGTGAATGTGAATGTCCTTCGTCTTGAACAGCTCCGGGTTGATGTCATGCTTCTTTGCCACAGAACGTGCATACGAAACAGCGAGCTTTGCGCTTTCCTTCATGACATCGCCGAGCGAGCCGGTTACCTGAATCTCGCCCTTGCCGTCCATCGTCAGCACCTCAAGCGGCATCAGCACGCCGCCGACGCTTGTCCACGCAAGGCCGTTGACGATACCGACCTCATCGGTCTTGGTGTGATAATCCTCGGTATATCTGTGCGGGCCGAGCGCCTTTTCCAGCGATTCCGGGGTATACTGCACCTTTTTGACGTTCTCCGTCAGGATCGTCTTGGCGCATTTCCGGCACAGCGAAGCGATCTGCCGCTCCAGATTGCGGACGCCCGCCTCCTTGGTATAGAAGTCGATCAGGTCATAGACTGCGGCATCGGTAATTCTGATCTGTGTCGCTTTCAGGCCGTTCGCCTTGATCTGCTTTTTGATCAGATGCTCCTTTGCGATGCGGAATTTCTCCTCACGCGTATAGGAGTTGATCTCGATGACGTCCATACGGTCAAACAGCGGCTCCGGAATCAGCGAGGCGTTGTTCGCGGTCGTCAGGAACATCACCTGCGACAGATCGAACGGCACTTCCAGGAAATGATCGCGGAACGCATGATTCTGTGCGCTGTCGAGCACCTCCAGCAGCGCGGCTGCGGGATCGCCCTTGAAATCGCCGGAGAGCTTGTCGATCTCGTCCAGCAGAATCAGCGGGTTCATGCTCTTGGCCTGCCGCATCGCCTCAATGATCCGGCCGGGCATCGCGGCAACATAGGTCTTGCGGTGACCGCGGATCTCGGCCTCGTCGCGCACGCCGCCGAGCGACACGCGGACGTAGTTGCGGCCGAGCGACTTGGCAACGGACTGCGCAATGGACGTCTTGCCGACGCCGGGTGGGCCGACTAAGCAGATAATCTGACCGGTCAGCTTCGGCTGAATCGCATGGACGCTCATTGCTTCCAGCACGCGTTCCTTGACGCGCTTCAGACCGTAATGATCCTTGTCGAGCTGTTCTGCGGCCTTCGTAATATCGAGCTTTTCCTTTGTCGTCACGCCCCACGGCAGCGAGAGCACGGCATCCAAATAATTGTGGATGACATATGCCTCCTGCGAGCCGGACGGCATTTTGGTCAGCTGATTCGCTTCTTTTCTGAGCTTTTCCTTGATCTCGTCGGAAGCGGCCAGCTTGTCAATCTTTTCGAGATACTGCTGCGGCTCGGTCGTATCGCCGTCGCCGAGCTCCTCGGAAATCAGGCGCATCTGCTCGCGAAGATACATCTCGCGCTGGCTCTGGTCAATGCGCATCTGCACGCCGGACTGAAGCTCGGTTTCGACCTTCAGCACCTCGTTTTCGCGGACGAGCACCGCATAGAGCAGCGTCAGGCGCAGAAAGAGGCTCCCCTCCTCCAGCATAATCTGCCGGTCGTGATAATCAAAATCCAGATTCGACCAGATCGCCTCAAACAGCTGCGGCGCATTCTCCTCGGTCAGCACCATCTCGGCAAATTCCCGCGGAATTCTTCGGGACAGGCGGCAGTGCGCGGCGTACTCCTCCTTCACGGAGTTGACAATCGCCTGCATCTCAATCGGCGTCGAGCGGTTCCGGCCGTAGTTCGGCAGCGGCTTATACTCCGCAATCCAGTAATCATGCTCCTCCGGTGCGATCAGCTTGACCGCCTTTGCGCGCGCCAGACCTTCGACAAGCACTCTGGTGCCGTCCTTGCCTCGCATGACCTGGCGGATCTCGCAGATCACGCCGACGCGGTAAAGGTCGCGCACCTTCGGTTCCGTGACGGACGCATCCCGCTGCGCAAGCAGAAAGATCCGGCGGTCACCCTTCAATGCGGCATCCACCGCCTTGCGGGACTCTGCGCGTCCCACCTCAAAATCAATGACCATATGCGGGAACGCAACCAGCCCGCGAAGCGCAACAACCGGGATCAGGTTCTGCTCCGGCGCAGTCTGCTCATTGATGTCATCTGTGCGTTTTTTTTCCTGCATGTTCTGTTCCATTCTGCCCTGCGCGGCACTGTGACAAGCCCTGCTCCCGTGCGCAGCCGGGGACAGGTGCGATATATGATCACGCGGATCGCTCCGCTCATTTGCTGTAATAACATTATACATGATTCGGCAGCAAAAAGCAAGCGGAAAACTCAGCCATACTGTGATATCTTCATGAAAATTCTGTGCGGTTTTCCGCGGAATGAGAGAGAATCTCCCGCAGCCGTACACCGCAGGAGATTCTGGATTGACTCTTTATGCCTTATGCAGCGGATACTTCCTCGCCCTTTTCAGTCAGCAGCTTCGGCGGCGTGCTGTTCTGCACACAGTCCGCCGTGACGAGCACCTTCTTCACATTCCCGACCGACGGCGCATCGAACATCGTCTGCATCAGAATGCCCTCAAGGATTGCACGCAGGCCGCGGGCGCCGGTTTTCTGCTCAATCGCACGCTTTGCGATTTCTGCGAGTGCTCCGGTTTCGATCTCCAGCTCGATGTCATCATAGTGAAACAGCTTTGCATACTGCCGCACCAATGCGTTTTTCGGCTCGGTCAGAATCCGGATCAGCGATTCCTCGTCCATTTCGTCAAGCGTGGTGATGATCGGCAGTCGGCCGACCAGCTCCGGCACGATGCCGTACTTGACCAGATCCTGCGGGATGACCTTCCGGAAAATGTTTTCGGTTTTCTCCTTTTTGGAGAGCACCTGCGCGCCGAAGCCGAGTCCGGAGGATTCGGTACGGCTGACGATATGCTTTTCCAGTCCGTCAAACGCGCCGCCGCAGATGAACAGGATATTCTTCGTATTGATGTGAATGAACTCCTGATTCGGGTGCTTTCTGCCGCCCTGCGGAGGCACATTGGAAACCGTGCCCTCAATGATTTTCAGCAGGGACTGCTGCACGCCTTCACCGCTGACATCTCTGGTCAGGGAAGTATTCTCAGATTTTCTGGCAATTTTATCAATTTCGTCAATATAGATGATTCCGCGCTCCGCGGCCTCGACATCGAAGTTTGCCGCCTGAATCAGACGCAGCAGCACATTTTCAACGTCATCGCCGACGTAGCCCGCCTCGGTAATGGTCGTGGCGTCCGCGATTGCGAACGGAACATCCAGAATCTTTGCGAGCGTCTGTGCAAGATATGTCTTGCCGACACCGGTCGGGCCGAGCAGCAGCACGTTGCTCTTCTGAATCTCCACATCTCCGCCGTCATCCTGGCTGAGGATGCGCTTGTAGTGGTTATACACAGAAACAGCCAGCGAGATTTTCGCCCTGTCCTGCCCGATGACATATTCATCCAGAACCTTCTTGATTTCCGCGGGCTTGAGCAGCTTGATCTCCTTGGCGGATTTCGGCTTGCTGCCCTTGCCGGGGCTCTTCGGCTTCACATCCAGATCGCCGTACAGCAGCTCGTAGCAGTAGGTCACGCACTCGTCGCAGATATTGTTCGGCCCTGCGGAGAACATGCTCTGCACCTTGCTTTCGGGCTTGCCGCAGAAATTACAGGTCCGCATATTTTTATCAGGCATATTCTTTTCTCCTGTGAAATGGGATCGGATCCCGGAAAACCGGGCTCAGCGCTTGTCAACGACCTTGTCAATCAGTCCGTAGTTCATAGCCTCCTGCGCGGTCATGAAGTAATCGCGCTCAACGTCGCGCTCGATCTCCGCAAGCGGCTTGCCGGTATTCTCGGAGAGGATCCGGTTCAGGTTGCCCTTGGTGCGGAGCAGGTTATCCGTTCGGATCTTGATGTCGGTCGCCTGGCCGGACAGTCCGCCGCCCATGATCAGCGGCTGATGAATCATGATCTCGCTGTTCGGCAGCGCCATTCTCTTGCCCTTTGCGCCGGACGAGAGCAGCAGCGCGCCCATGGACGCTGCCAGTCCGATGCAGATGGTCGCAACATCGCACTTGATATACTGCATGGTATCATAGATTGCCATGCCCGCCGTCACGGAGCCGCCCGGGCTGTTGATATACAGCGAAATATCCTTTTCCGGATCCTGGCTTTCCAGGAAGAGCAGCTGTGCGACAACAAGGCTCGCCGTCACGTCGTTGACATCCTCGGAGAGCATGATGATGCGGTCATTCAGCAGGCGGGAGTAAATGTCGTATGCCCGTTCGCCGCGGTTGGTCTGTTCAATGACCGTCGGGACAAGGCTCATATAGCTCTGGTTCATGGTTGCCATCCTTTCGGGAAATCAGCAGCAGCTCCCGGAATTCGCGGAGCGCCGCAATAAAGCAGATTTCCGGCTTCTGCCCCGCAGCAGATACCGCGGGGCAAAAAGCCGGTCCTTGATCTGTTTACATCCTGATTACTCAGCGTCAGCCGGAGCTTCCTCCGCAGCGGGAGCTTCCTCGGCCGCCGGTGCTTCATCAGCCTTTGCCATGTCGTTGTCAACGACAGCATTGTTCTTGATGAGCTCCACGACCTTCTGCACGCGCAGATCGGTGCGGTAATCGTCAAGCGGAATTCTCGCCTTGACGAACTCAACCGGAGCCTGCATCTGTGCTGCGAAGTTCTGGAGTGCCTCCTCGAATTCCTCGTCAGAAACCTGAATATCCTCGGTATCTGCGATCTTCTCCAGTGCAAGACGGAGCATGACCTCCTTCTTGGACTGCGGCTCGTACTCGTCGCGCAGCTGATCCATGGTCATACCGGTCAGCTGGAGGTACTCAGCGAGCTTCAGGTCGCCGTACTGCTGCTGGAGCTGGTTCTCGAACTCACGGACACGCTGGTCAATGCGGCGGTCAAACATGACCTTCGGAACGACAGCCTCGGTGCGCTCCACGAGCGTATCGAACACAGCGTTCTCAAATGCGACCTGTGCCTGCTGCTCAGCAGAATCGGTCAGCTTATTCTTGATATCCTCTTTGAGCTCGGCAATGGTATCGAACTCAGAAACATCCTTTGCAAACTCGTCGTCAACCTCAGGCAGCTCCTGCATGGTGATGCCGAGCAGCTCGGTCTTGAACACAGCCGGCTTGCCTGCATAGCGCTCGTCGCCGTACTCCTCCGGGAAGGTGACGTTGACTTCAAACTTGTCGCCGATGTTCTTGCCGACGATCTGATCCTCAAAGCCCGGGATGAACTGGCCGCTGCCAAGACGGAGCGGATAATCCTCGCCCTTGCCGCCTTCAAATGCGACATCGTCGATGAAGCCTTCAAAGTTGATCTTGACCTCGTCGCCGGTCTGTGCAGCACGGTCATCAACGTCGACGACACGAGCCTGACGCTGACGCAGCATCTCGATCTGCTGGTTCACGTCATCATCGGTGATCTCGCGCACCTGCATCGGTGCGTGGATGCCCTTGTACTCGCCGACCGTGACCTCCGGCTTGGTGATCAGGATCGCCTTGCACACTGCGCCCTCTTCCTTCGAGCAGGAAACCAGCTCAACGGACGGACGGTCAATGATAATGATTTCCTTCTCGCGCAGGATCGCATCCAGCTCGCCCGGGATGATCATGTTGACTGCATCCTCAAAGAAGGCATCCTCACCGTAGAGCTTTTCCACCATTTTGCGCGGAACCTTGCCCTTGCGGAAGCCCTTGACGGCAATATCCTTCTTCTGGCGCTGATAAACGCGCTCGCAGGCCGCCTCAAGATCCTCGGCGGAAATCGAGAAGGTTACTTCTCTCATATTCACATCGGTTTTCACATCGGATACTAAGCTCATCGGTTGTTCCTCCAACATTTCGTTATTTCTTTGCCGCAGCGCTGCCCGGCGCCGCGTCATATGCGTATTGACAGATACACTTTATTATAGCACAATCAGGAGAATTTTTCCAGTGGTTCCGCCGCTTTCTTCGGTTCATACAGTTTACAGAACCTTTTGCGGAATAAACTGTACATAATCCCCTGCAATCAGGTGGTAGCAGATCCCGTCCCGCTCCCCGTTTACCGCATAGCGGTGCTGAGAACGGCCGTGAACATGCCCGTACCAGCAGTCCGTGACCGGGTGCTTCCAGAGCACGTCCAGCATCGGATAATTGCAGCTGCTGCCGTAAACCGGCGGATAATGCAGGAACGCAATCGGCTTTAAGCCCTGCTGCTCTGCGGCATTCAGGGAAACCTCCAGCCGCTGTGCCTCCCGCGCACTGACCTTCGCGTCATCCGGCGGCGCGGCGCCCGGCTCCATATTCACCCAGCCGCGCGTCCCGCAGATGCCGTACCCTTCATAGGCATAGCAGTTGTTGTGCAGGATCCGCAGCGTGGAAAGCTGATGCGCTGCAAAGAAATCGCACATCTTCTTCATCGTGACCCACCAGTAATCGTGGTTGCCCTTTAAGATAATCTTCTCTTTTCCGGGCAGCGCATCGAGCCACTGAAAGTCCGGCAGCGCCTGCTCCATGGTCATACCCCATGAGATGTCGCCCGCCAGCACGACGGTATCCTCCGGCGCGACACGGCTGCACCATGCATCCCGCAGCAGCGCCGTATGATTCTCCCAGCCCGCGAAAATATCCATGGGCTTCTGAACACCGAAGGACAGGTGCGTATCCCCGATGACATACAGGCTCATCGGATTCCCAGCTTTTCCTTTACGTATGCAGGCATTGCATCCTGTGCGACAGAATCGCTGAAGCGCACAGCCTTCGTTTTCAGTGCGGCCAGCGCTGCCGGGATCTTCATGCCGGACTTTTCCTGGAGCAGATCGAGCACGGCGTATTCGTCCGCGCCGTCCGCGCTGCCGCCGATTGCGCTCAGCACCGCTGCGCCGAACTTATACGGATTTGCAGTCGAAGCAATCAGCATCGGCTCTTTGTCAGCAGCCTTGCTGAGAAAATCTCTCGCCGCGCAGATGCCGACTGCCGTATGCGTATCGCTCAGATAGCCGTTCTCCGCAAAAACCTTGCCGATCATGGCCTTGGTCTGGTCATCGTTCCAGAAGCTGCCCGTGAACTCCGCACGGATGCGGTTGCGCAGCTCGGTGCCGATGTCGTATTTACCGTCCGTTTTCAGCGCGGAGAACCATGCACGGATCTGCGCATCGTTCTCACCGGTCATGTGATAGAGCAGGCGCTCCAGATTGCTCGAAATGAGAATGTCCATGGACGGCGAAACCGTTGCATGGAAGGTGCGGCTGCGGTCATACACACCGGTATTGATGAAATCGGTCAGCACATTGTTGATATTGGAAGCGCAGATCAGATGTCCGACCGGCACGCCCATCTGCTTTGCATACCACGCAGCCAGAATGTTGCCGAAGTTGCCCGTGGGAACAGTGATGCTGAACCGCTCGCCGTTTCTAAGGATGCCCTTTTCCAGCATCGTGACATAGGCGGAAACATAGTAGACGATCTGCGGCACAAGGCGTCCCCAGTTGATGCTGTTTGCGCTGGAGAACTGCATGCCGTTCTCACTGAGCGCCTTCTGCATCTCCGGATCGGTGAAGATTGCCTTCACGCCGTTCTGGCAGTCGTCGAAATTGCCCTTGACGGCACAAACGCGGACGTTTTCGCCCTCCTGCGTCTGCATCTGACGCTTCTGCATGGAGCTGACGCCGTCCTCGGGATAGAACACCATGATCTTCGTGCCGGGCACATCCTGAAAGCCTGCCAGCGCCGCCTTGCCGGTGTCGCCGGAGGTTGCCGTCAGAATGACGACCTCCTTGTCCGTGCCGGTCTTTTTGATCGCACGGGTCAGGAAGTGCGGCAGAATCTGGAGCGCCATATCCTTGAACGCACAGGTCGGGCCGTGCCAGAGCTCCAGCAGCATCGAGCCGTCCGCCAGCTTCGTGATCTCCTGCACCGCAGGGGTTTCAAAGCTGCCGGTTTCATATGCATTATGCGTACACTCACGCAGTTCCTCATCGGTAAAATCCGTCAGATACAGCTTGAACAGCCGTGCTGCGCGCTCCGCGTAGGAAAGTCCCTTGAGCGCGTCAAAATCTGCCGCGGAAAGCTCCGGGATAAACGCCGGAACAAACAGTCCGCCGTCTGCCGCGATGCCCTGCGCAATCGCCTCCGCGCTGCTGACAGCCAGCGCGCTGTTTCGTGTGCTGTGGTATACCATACCAAACGCCTCCTTATCAAATTCAGGCACAGCCCGCAGGCTGCACCGCTGTTTCCTGTATTATTTCAGCTTTTCCGGATAATGGACATAACTGCGGACGATGCTGCCGCAGTCCTTGCAGACGATGTGGTAGATCTCCTGGCCGCCCTGCACCAGGCAGCCGTCCGCAAACAGCTTGCCGCTGCCGTACTGCCAGCCCTTGACCAGATCCGTTCCGCCGCAGAACGGGCATTCCTTCACGATCACGCGTTTTCCCACCATGCCGCCTCCTTTGCTGCCTCAGACGCCTGTCGCATCAAATGCGCCCTCCAGATACGTGATATACCGGACAAAACCGCCGGAGCATTCCGCTTCCGCCACATCAAAGCGCGGCTGCAAATCGCACGGATATTTCAGCAGATACTGCTCCGCCGTGCGGATAATCCGCCGCTGCTTTGCCGCATCGACGGCCGCCGCGCCGGATACCAGAGCACCCGGCCGCCGCGTCTTGACCTCCACAAACAGCAGGTATTCCCCCTGCCGCGCAATGATATCAATCTCGCCGCCGCGAACCGTAAAATTCCGGCGGAGAATCTCTGCGCCCAGCCGTTCCAGATACGCACAGACCGCATCCTCTCCGAGATTGCCGGTCTGCCGCTTATTTCCCGCCGCGCTCATAAAACTTTTTCAGAAACGAGGGACGGTGCGCCGGACAGAGCCCGTACTGCGCAATCGCCTCGTAATGCGCCTTGGTTCCGTAGCCCTTGTGCGCCGCAAAGCCGTACTGCGGATACTGCTCGTCCAGCTCGCGGAGCGCCGCATCCCTTGCGGTTTTCGCCAGCACGGATGCCGCCGCAATGCTCGCGGATTTCGCGTCGCCGTGAATGACCGTCCCGACCGGAACTGTCAGCGGCGGCTTCTGATTGCCGTCCGCCAGCGCGTAGTCCGGCACGATGTCCAGCCCCTCGACCGCTCTGCGCATGGCAAGCAGCGCCGCCTGCAAAATATTCATCTGCTCGATTTCGGCAACGGTCGCACATGCAATGCTCCATGCGGCCGCCTGCGCCTTGATCACCGGCGCCAGATCCTCGCGGCGGGCTTCGGAGAGCTTCTTGCTGTCATTCAGCCCCGGAATCACGGTATCCGGCTTCAGAATCACCGCCGCTGCGTATACGTCGCCCGCGAGCGGACCTCTGCCGGCCTCGTCCACGCCGCAGAACACCGGAAAATGCGTCCGCACCTCCGCGTCAAAATCAAACAGCTCCTGATAAACCTTCAATGCCCTTGCCATATCAGTCCCCCCGGGGCGGCTTCTCCAGCGAGATCCGCCCGAGCTTTGTGCCGCGGAACTCGTCAAGCAGCGTAATCGCCGCACGCTCCGTATTCGGCACGCCGCCGGAAAGCAGCATTCCGCGGTTCTTCGCCATGAGCTCCAGATAGGCAAAGCCCTCTGCCTCCAGCTCCGGCGGAATCTTATAGCGCTGCTCCAGCGCCTGCGGGTATTCCGTATGCAGCAGCGTCATCAGACGCGCCGCGAGCGCTTCCTTATCCAGAATGTCGTCGCGGACGGCGCCCGTCATCGCAAGGCGCACCGCAACCTCCTGATCGTCCAGCTTCGGCCAGAGCACGCCCGGCGTATCAAGCAGCTCGACGCCGTCTGCAGTCTTGATCCACTGCTGCGTGCGCGTCACACCGGCTCTGTCCTCAGCCTTCGCGCGCTTTCCGCCTGCCAGACGGTTGATCAGCGAGGACTTTCCGACATTCGGAATGCCGAGGATCATCACGCGGATCGGTCTGCCCTTCATGCCCTTTGCGGCATATTTTTCCAGCTGCTCCTTCAGAAGCTCCCGGAGTGCGGGCGCAAACTGCTTCACGCCCCTGCCCGATTTAGAATCCGCCGTGATTACGGCGAAGCCCTGTTTTCTGTAATACTGCATCCATTGCTGCGTCACATCCGGATCGGCCATATCCGCCTTGTTCAGGATGATCAGACGCGGCTTTTTTCCGGTCAGGGAACGCAGCTCCGGATTGCGGCTGCTCATCGGCAGTCTGGCGTCCAGCAGCTCGGCTGCGGCATCCACAAGCGGCAGACTCTTTGCGATCATACGCCGCGTTTTCGCCATATGGCCGGGAAACCACTGGATATCCTTCATATCCTCCATAGGCTGCCTCCCTCCGTGTTCCGAATTATTCGACCTTTCCGAAATCGCTCAGCGGCGAAATCCGGATGATCACCTTGCCGATGATGTTCTCCACCGGAACCAGCCCGATCATATCCGAGCGGCTGTCATTGGAAACGGGACGGTTATCGCCCATGACAAAGACATAGCCCTCCGGGATCGTGATCGGATACGTAAATCCGCCGATGTCGCGCATTGTCGGCGCACTGATATACGGCTCGTCAAGAACCTCGCCATCCACGCGGACAATGCCCTCGGTGAAATCAATATCAATCTGCTGACCACCCTGTGCGATCAGGCGCTTGACAATGCGCTTTTCCAGACCCTTTTTCTCATAAATCGTGCCGTCCGGCTCCGGGATCCGCGCCTTGTCGCTGTCCAAGATCAGAATATCGCCTCTTTTGTAATGCTTGTCGATCCGGTTGACGAGCAGGCGGTTGTTCTCCAGCAGCGTCGGCTCCATCGAAGAGCCCTCGACATCCGCCGTACAGACCAGAAACGTAAAGACCAGCATCACCACAAAGACGGACACAACCACGGATTCGATCAGATCCATCAGATCTCCGAGCAGGCCGCCTTCCTTTTCCTTTGCGGCCTCCGCCTCCGGCTGTGCCTCCCCGTCTGCGGCCTCTGTATTCTGTGCAGCTTCTGCGGTTTCCTGCACAGCTTCCGCTGCTTCCTGCACGGCGCCCTCAGCCTCCTGCACAGCTTCTGCTGCTTCCTGAACGGCTTTCTCAGCCTCCTGCACGGTTTCCGCTGCTTCCTGAACGGCCTCCGCCGTCATCTGCTTTTCTTCCTCAAAAGGCTCCATTGCTGTGCCCTCCGTTTCGTATCAGAATAAGAAATCAAACCGCTCCGTCCACTTTGTCCGCAGATCCTTTTCGCGGTCATAGCGAAGCAGCGCCGTTCCGAGGATTTCGCTCTCCGGAATCAGTGCAACATGCGGGCTGCGGCTGTCCATGCTGTACAGGCGGTTGTCGCCCATCACAAAAATGTACCCCTCCGGCACGGTCATCGGATAATGAAACGCGCCGTCGTCAACAGTCGTGGGATCAGCGATATACGGTTCATCCAGCAGCACGCCGTCCACCTTGACGGTGCCCTGCGATGCGTCAATATCAATGGTCTGTCCGCCTTTCGCAATCAGCCGCTTGACGAGTATCATGTCAGAGCCGTTCTTTTCTGCAACCTGCGTCTGTTCCTCATCCCAGAACACGGCGGAAACCTTGTCATCCAGCACAACAATCTGCCCGTTCTTCGGCTCATACAGCGACATCAGAATCAGAATCTGATCCTTGTCGATCAGCGTCGGATTCATGGAACCGCCGTCAACCGTTACGCGGCGGATCAGAAAAATGAACACCAGCAGAAAGATGAATACCGTCAGCACACCGGCCTCCGCAATATCCATCAGGTCACTGAAAAAGTGGCCGCTCTCCCCGTCGCCGCCGGGCTCCTGCCCCGCCGCAGGGGAGGTCTGCTGCTCCTTCTCCCAAGGCTCCATCACGGATCCCTCCGTTTCGTATCAGAATAAGTAATCGAACCGCTCCGTCCACTTTGTCCGCTGCTCCTTGTCGCGGTCATAGCGGAACATCGCCGTTCCGAGGATCTCGCGCTCAGGAATCAGCGCAACCTGCGGGCTGCGGCTGTCCATGCTGTACAGGCGGTTGTCGCCCATCACAAAAATGTATCCCTCCGGCACGGTCATCGGATACCGGAACGCGCCGTCGTCGTCGGTTGTCGGATCTGCAATATACGGTTCATCGAGCAGCACACCGTCCACCTTGACGGTGCCCTGCGAAGCATCAATATCAATGGTCTGTCCCGCTTTCGCAATCAGCCGCTTGACGAGCACCATGTTGGCGCCGTCCTTTTCCATGACCTCTGTCTGCTCATAATCCCGGAACAGCGCGGAAACCTCGTCATCCAGCACCACAATCTGTCCGTTCTTCGGCTCGTACAGCGTCATCAGAATCAGAATCTGATCCTTATTGAGCAGCGTCGGATTCATGGAGCCGCCCTCCACCGTCACCGGTCGTACCAGATAAGCAAACAGAAGCAAAAAGAGAAAGACTGTGACCAGACCTGCTTCGACAATATCCATCAGATCGCCGAGGAGTCCTCCCCGGCTGCGGGTTTCATTCGTGTTTTGTTCCGGAACTGTCTGCTCAGACATACATCATGCCTCTTTTCTCATCTTATATTAAATCATATTCCATAGTAAAAACAAAAGGGGACTGCGCCAGTCCCCTTTCGCTTTTTTGCAATCAACGAACCAGTCCCTTGACCTTTGCCGCCTTACCGACTCTGCCGCGCAGATAGTACAGCTTCGCTCTGCGAACGACGCCTCTGCGGACGATCTCGACCTTGTCAACAGCAGGGGAATGAACCGGGAACACGCGCTCAATGCCGACGCCGTGCGCAACTCTGCGGACGGTGAAGGTTTCGCTGATCCCGCCGTGCTTCTTGGCGATGATCGTGCCCTCGAAAACCTGGATACGGCTCTTGTCGCCTTCCTGAATGCGGACGTGTACCTTCACGGTGTCGCCGACATTCAGCTCCGGGACGTCAGCCTTCATGCTGGACTTGCTGATTTGCTCAAGTGCATTCATTTTATGAGTTCCTCCTTGAATTGTTTACGGATGTTCATACATCGCTCCCGTGCAGATGCACCGGCAGAATCCCTCATCTTTCATGAATGCGGAGGGCAAATGCAGCGGACCACCCAATCGTCATAATGTTTTGCATACCGCAAATCACGGAAAAACGCCCTTTTTGCGTATGCATGGCATTCTGACCTCGCCGGCCAAGGACCGGCGGATATTCAAATGCTGTATTATTATATCACAGTTCTCCTGAAAAAGCAAGAGGTTTTGCGGATTTTTTTTCAATTCAGGCAAAAAACGCATATCCCTGCCGCCGTATTTATGGAAAAATACGGCATTTCTGCGGCACAGAGCGAAAAAGCACGGCAGCTCCGCTTCGGGAACCGCCGTGCTGCACGTTCTGGCAGGATTACTGCTGCTCCGGTGCGCCGACCGGACATGTATCTGCGCATGCGCCGCACTCAAGGCATGCATCTGCGTCGATGACGTACTTGCCGTCGCCCTCAGAGATTGCGCCGACCGGACATGCGTCTGCACATGCACCGCACTGGATGCAAGCATCACTGATTACGTATGCCATAATGTTACCTCCTGTTATATAAAATGTGGTGGTTTGTGTTCGGAGAGCGGTCCACGGCTCTCCTCCCCTATTGTATCATATTTTCGGAAAAAATCAAGTGGTTTTCAAAAATATTTTCTCCGCGCCCGGAATTTGGCAGAAACGCTGCTGAAACGGCAGAATCCGAGCCTGCCGTTGTACAGTCTGTACAGTTTCCAGGCCATTTTCTTCGTCACAGCAGCCCGGAGCGAAATCAGATTATACAAGTAGGAAATCTATGCTTTTATCTGCATGTGCCAGCCACTGCACGGCGCAGGTCAGGGAAAACACTCTTTTCATGCTGCAATGCCGGTATGATTTTACGTCCTGAAATCATTGCATTTTCCGTTCATTTATGTTATAATAAAGTGTATGATTATGCCCTGCCGCGGATGCAGCCGCAAACCGGTGCCGCGCAGGATACGAAAGGCGGTGATGCTGTGTTCGCAGCAAATACGGTCAGGCGGCTTGCCGCAGCGGCTGTTTCGATTCTCCTCTGCGGCAGTTTCTGCGGGTTATTCCCGGTTGCGGCGTCCGCAGCGGAGCCCGAAGACGATGCGCTCTACGCCCTGCGGTTTGAACCGGAAAACAGTTACAGCGATTACTACGACGCACACGCCGCCGACCCGCGTCCGGACGCGGAGATTCTGCTGCACGGCGCGGACTATACCGAAGCCGCAGACGGCGACTTCTCCGTCGGAACACTGGACGGCACGGAGCATGTGCTGATCTGGCAGAGCGCGGAGGGCTCCGTCAGCTATGAATTTGATGTGCCGGAATCCGGCTGCTACGCGGCGGAAATCCGCTATTACGCACTGGAATCCCCCTCCGACCGCGCTGAGCTTTCGCTCTCGCTGGACGGCGCCCTGCCGTTTGAAGCGGCCTCCCGCATCAGCCTGAGCAAGCGCTTTGTCAGCCGGACAGGATTCAAAACAGATGCCCGCGGCAATCAGATCCGTCCCGCACAGGTCGAATCTCCCGCGTGGCAGACACGATTTCTATACGACCGCGACGGCCTGTTCAACACGCCGCTGCTGTTCAGCCTGTCCGCCGGGCATCACACGCTGACGCTGACCGGCATCAAGGCCTCCGTCGGCATTGACACGATCCGGTTCTGTCAGCCGCCGCAGACGCCTGCGTATCAGGCGCCGTCCCAGGCGGATTTGCAGAATACACCCGCCGGAACCGTCCGCATTGAGGGCGAAGATGCAGCATATAAATCCGCGCCGACGCTTTCGCCCGCCTACGACCGCAATTCCTGCACGGTTTCTCCGTCCGATCCGGTCAAAACCGTCTATAACACAATCGGCGGCGCGAACTGGAATCAGGCCGGGCAGGCCGTGACATGGGAGATTCCCGCCGGAACCCTGCCGGGCGACGGCTGGTATCAGCTCGGGATCAAGGCGCGGCAGGACGTGATCCGCGGCTTTTACTCCAACCGCCGTCTGCTGATTGACGGCAGCGTCCCGAGCGACGCGTTCTCCCAGCTGAAATTCTACTACGACACGGACTGGTCGCTGACGACGGCGCAGCAGAACGGCGAAACCGCCTATCTCTATCTGACAGCGGATGAGGCGCACACCCTGACGCTGGAGGCCATCCCCGGCGAAATCGGCGACACGATGCGAAAGCTGGAAAAGACCATCACTGCGCTCAACACCTGTTATCAGCAGATTCTGATGGTGACGGGGCCGAACCCCGATCCGTATAACGACTACTATGTCGAGGAGAGCATCCCGACGCTGCTTTCCGATCTCCGGCGGATTTCGCAGGAGCTCCGGGACGCGCAGGACGGCATCGAGCAGCTCTCCGGCATGCAGGGCTCCGAGGCCGCCGCACTGCAAAGAATGTATGTGATCCTTGACAAATGTACGGCCAAGCCGACGCGCATTCCGAAGTATGTGCGGCAGATCAAGGACAATCTCTCGACGATCTCCGCATTCATCCGCGACCGGCGCAGTCAGCCGCTGGAAATCGACTACATCGAGCTGGTCTCCCCGCAAGCGCAGTTTGCACCGCTGAAAGCCGGATTCTTCCGGCAGCTCGGATTCCGGATCCGCGCGCTGGCCGGTTCCTTTACGGAGGACTACAACACAATCTCCGATGCGGGTACGGATGACGCAATCGAGGTCTGGGTCAATCTCGGCCGTGATCAGGCACTTGCGGTGCGCGAGCTGGTCGAGAATGATTTCGCATTGAAGCACCCGGAGATTCCCGTTTCGGTGAATCTCGTGGCGGGCGGCGTGGTCGAAGCGACGCTCGCGGGCAAGGGGCCGGATGTCGCGCTGTTTCTGGGCGGGGAATTCCCGGTCAATCTGGCCTGCCGCGGCCTGCTGACGGATCTGACGCAGTTTGACGGCTACGAAGAAGCCATGCAGGACTTCCATCCGGAGGCCGCCGTGCAGTATCAGTATCAGGACGGCGTGTACGGGATGCCGCTGACGCAGAGCTGGACCATGATGTTCTACCGGAAGGATATTCTGACGGAGCTCGGCTTCACGGAGCTGCCGCGCACCTGGGACGATCTGATCGGCGCGCTGCCCGCACTCCAGCGAAAGCATCTCGGCGTCGGACTGATTCTGCCGTCCGCGAATGTCGCCGCCGCAACGGAGCCGGGACACACCTTTGCCTCCATGCTGCTCCAGCAGGGGCTGAACTATTATAATGATGACCTGACCCGCACGACCTTTGACACGGTGCCTGCAATCCAGTGCTTTGAAAAATGGACGGATCTGTACCGTGATTACAAGTTCATGCAGGTTTACGATGCATACAGCTATTTCCGCACCGGACAGTATCCGATTGTCATTGCAAATTACAGCTTCTATAATCAGCTTTCGGTCGCCGCCCCGGAAATCCGCGGCCTGTGGGATTTCACGGTCATGCCCGGCACCGAACAGCCGGACGGCACGGTCTGCCACGCATCGAATTCAAGCGGCACCGGCGCTGTCATCTTCAATAAGGTCAAAAACAAAGAGGCCGCATGGGAATTCGTCCGATGGTTCAGCTCGGCGGAGGTGCAGGCAGCTTACGGCAGCGAGCTCGAGGGGCTCATGGGACAGATGGGACGCTATGAGGCCGCAAATACCAAAGCGCTCGCGCAGCTGAACTGGTCACAGAAGGAGCTCTCCGTGCTGACGGCGCAGCGGGACGCTTTACGGGAAATTCCCGTGCTCCCCGCATCCTATGCCGTCACGCGCAACATTATGAATGCGTTCCGCGAAACGGTCAATTCCAACGAGAACCCCCGCGATACGCTCATGTACTACAACAGCGATATCAACGACGAGATCCGCAGAAAGCGCGAGAATCTCGGCATCCAGTAAACGGCACAGGAGGTGTACGGATTGCCGCAGCCTGAAAAGCAGCCGGATCAGACCGGCAGAAAAACCAAAAAGGAACAGCGTCAGCAGCTCCTGCGGCGCATCCGGCAGAACCGCGAGGCCTACCTGATGATGCTCCCGTTCATGCTGCTGTTCACGTTATTCACCGTCATCCCCGTCATCATGTCGCTGCCGGTCGGCCTGACCGATTTCGACATGGCGACGTTCCCGCCCAAATGGGTCGGGCTGAGCAATTTCTACAATCTGTTTCTGAACGACAGCGTGTTCATCAAATCCATCCGCGTGACGCTGATTTTTGCGGTCTTTACCGGCCCGCTGAGCTATTTCCTGAGCTTTCTGCTCGCGTGGCTCATCAACGAGATGAACCGGACGCTGAAGGTCATCTTTACGCTGATTTTCTATGCGCCGTCCATGGCCTCCGGCGTGTATGCGGTCTGGCAGCTGATTTTCTCCGGCGACAGCTACGGCATCGCCAATTCCGCGCTGATGAATCTCGGCATCACGACCTCCGCAATCCAGTGGCTCACCGATTCACGGTACATTCTCGCGGTCGTCATCATCGTGCAGCTCTGGGTCAGCATGGGCGCCGGATTCCTCGCCATGCGCGCAGGCTTCCAGAACATCGACCCGGCACTGTATGAGGCCGGCGCGGTTGAGGGCATCAAAAACCGGTGGCAGGAGCTCATTTACATCACGATTCCCGGCATGGGGCCCTCGCTGATGTTTGCGGCGGTCATGCAGATTGTTTCCGCCTTTACCGCAGACATCGTCGCACGGAACCTGGTCGGATTCCCGAGCACGGATTACGCCGCACATACGATCATGACACATGCCTATGACTACGGCTGGGTGCGCTTTGAAATGGGTTATGCATCTGCAATCTGCATGATTCTGTTCATTGCGATGTATGCGGCAAACAAGCTGATCAGCCGCGTACTCGGCAAATATATGGAATAAGGAGGCGGGACAATGTCTGAATCCAAAACCGGCAAAAGGCCCGTCAGGCTGAAAGCCTCCAACCGGCGTGCAGGCAGAAAGCATGCCGGAACGGTCATGATTTTTCTGCTGCTGCTGATTCTCGGCGTGTTCATGGTGCTGCCGATCTGGCTGATGCTCGTCAATGCGGTCAAGCCGGTCAATGAGATGTTCATGTTCCCGCCGAAGTGGTACACGCTGAACCCGACGCTCGACAATTTCAAGGACACCTACCGCGTGCTCGGACAGATGTGGGTGCCGTTTTCCCGCTACGTGTTCAACAGTGTGTTCGTAACGCTTGCGGTGACGGTGTTGCAGTGCGTGTTTGCATCCATGGCGGCATTCTGTCTGGCGAAGGTCGATTTCCCGGGCAATAAGATCATCAATGCGATCATTGTGCTCGCGCTGCTTTACAACAGCAATGTCATCTATCTGATGCAGTATATCGTCATGGCGAAGCTGCACATGATCAATACGATGTCTGCGCTGATTTTCCCGGCGGTTGCATCCGCAATGGGGCTGTATCTGATGCGGCAGTCCATGGCCTCCGTCCCCGATGCAATGATCGAGGCGGCAAAGGTGGACGGCGCAGGCCTGTTCACAATCTGCTGGCGCATCGTGATCCCGAACCAGAAGCCCGCGCTCATGACCATGGCAATCTTCGCATTTCAGGGCGCGTGGAACATCACGGGCGGCAGCGTGATCTATGACGAATCGCTGAAAACACTCCCGACCGTGATTCAGCAGGCGGCCTCCGCGGGCATCTCCCGGCAAGGCGTGACCATGGCGGCGGCAGTGATTCTGTTCGTCCCGCCCGTGCTGTTCTTCATCATCGCACAGAGTCAGGTCATGGAAACCATGGCACATTCCGGCATCAAGGACTGAGCGGCGGAAGAAACCGCTGAGAAACCAACAACCCTGAAAGGAGGAAGCGGTCAGGCATGAAACAGCATATCAGTTTTCTGCGCAGACAGTGCGCAGCGGTTCTCTGTTCCCTTGCGGCAGCCGCTTCCGTGCTGACGCTGACGGCATCTGCGGACGAGCCGTATGACGTCTACAACTACAACCGGCTGGGCGAGGCGGTGCCCTCGCATGCCGGATATGTGGCAGAGCGTTCGGTCAGCGGCACCGACCTCGGCACGGGCGCGTTCAGCAGTCCGCAGGATCTGTTCCGCAGTGCAGATGACTGCTTCTACATTGCAGACACCGGAAACAGCCGCATCGTGAAAACGGACGGCGATCTGACAGCAGTGCTGCAAATTTACGACAGCTTCACCCTGCCCGACGGAACCCGCACAAGGCTCAAGAATCCGAGGGGCGTGTTTGTGTCGCCGGATACGGGGCGCATGTACATTGCCGACACGGAAAACAACCGCGCGCTGATCTGCGAGCCGGACGGCACCGTGTGCATGGAGATCACCAAGCCGGATTCCCCGGTTTACGACAGGGATCTGACCTTCCTGCCGCAGAAGATTCTCTGCGACAGCGCGGGCAATATTTACATTGTGCTGAGCAACACGACCAAGGGCGCCGCGATGTTCAGCGCAGAGGGCGAATTCATCGGCTATTACGGTGCAAACGCCGTCGCAAGAACGGCAAAGGTCATTGCAGATCATTTCTGGAATCTCATTGCCTCCGACGAGGGGCGGCGGCACAGCAACCGCGCTGCGCCGACCGCATTCGACAATTTCGACATTGACAGCGAGAAGGGATTTATCTACACCTCGACCTCCTCCGGCGCGTCGGACACCGACATCGTGAAAAAGGTCAATCCGGAGGGCTATAACCTGTTCGGATATCTGTCCGACCACAAGTGGGGCGACCTGTTCTCCGCGTGGTATTCCGGCACGACCTACAAAACCCGGATCGTCGATCTCGACATCGGCGAGGACGGCTCGATCAACTGCCTTGACCAGACAACCGGCCGCGTGTTCCAGTATGACAAGGAGGCAAATCTGCTGTTTATTCTGGGCGGCACCGGCGATCAGCTCGGCACATTCTCCTCCGGCGGCAATGTCACCGCCGTGGAAACAAAAGGCGCAGGCTGTGAGGAAATCTGCGTGCTCGATGCCGGAAAGGGTGCGGTCACGGTCTTTACGCAGACGGATTTCGGGCAGACCGTCCATACCGCGACCGACCTCTACAACCGGGGCTACTACGAGGAGGCGCTCGAACCGTGGCAGACGGTGCTGCGGCAGGACGGCAATTACCGCAGAGCCTGCCTGGGCATTTCCAGCGCATATTACAATATGGGGCGCTACCGCGACGCAATGAAATACGCCAAGCGCGCAGATGCCTCGTGGGTCTATAACCGTGCATTCGGGCGCTACCGTTCGGAGTGGCTGCGGGCGCATCTGAACGGGATTCTGGCCGGATGCGTTCTGCTGCTTGCGGCATGGATCGTCCTGAAGCAATACCGGAAGAAAAAGCATAACAGGCAAAAGGGAGGTGCGGCGGCATGATGGATCTGACACAGCCGCAGTGGGTCCGGCATACCGTGCTGCACCCGTTTGAGGGCTTTGAGGATCTCCGCTGGAAAAAGGGCGGCACGCTGAAATATACGGTCATCATCATTGCGGCGCTGTTTTTCTCGCTGATTGCCAACGACCGCTGGTGCGGGTTCCAGTTCCGCCCGCTGCCGGACGCGCTGTTTTCGGTCGTGCCGTATCTGATGCGCTCGGTCGTATATTTTCTCGCGTGGGTTGTCGGGAACTGGGCGGTCTGTACCCTGCTGGACGGCGAGGGCACGATGAAGAACATCTGCATTTACAGCTCCTACGCGCTGATCCCGTACATTATCTCCACGTTCATCAACGTGATTCTCTCGCATATTCTTGTGCGGGAGGAAATGGTTTTCTTTGCCGCGGTCTATTATATCGGGCTGATCTGGTCGGGGCTGCTGCTGTTCTCCGCAGTCAAGGCGGTGCATCAGTATACCGTCACCAAGACGGTCATGGCAGTTCTGCTGACGCTCTTTGCCATGCTTGTGATTCTGTTTCTGGCGGTGCTGCTCCTCAGCCTGTTCCAGAAGGTCTATGTCTTTTTCTATACGCTGTACACAGAAATTCTGTATCGCATCCGTGTATAGCGCGGAGCCCGCGCCGGCATTTCCCTCCGGGGGCGGTTAGCGATACTCTCCCGAAAATCATAATACACGCCGCTGTCCGCGGCTTCTGAAAGGTTACTGCGCCCAATGGTTTGCGCTTTCAGAAAGTCCCTTTTCGGAGCTGTATTGCTGTGATAAATCAGAATTTGTGAGGAGTGAGTGTTGTGCCGAAATCATTCTGTTCAGGAAAAGTCGTTTTTCAGGATGTAGACGATTATACTCTCGATGATGTCATATTCTTACTGGAAAACAGAGAATTTTCAGAATTCCGTTTCTACAGCGACGAAGGGTATGCATTGATTGATTCGGAAGCCGGTGAGATCGAGATTGAATATAAAGGATCAGACAATGTGATTCCGGAGGAAACCGTCAGGCGAATGCTGGATGTGCTGGCGCATATAGAAGAATGCATCGAAAAGGCGTATGACTGGTTCATTCATTTAGATCAGAATGGAAATGAAACACTTGCTGCGAATCTGGATAAAATATTTTCTCAGGAAATCTATGAGGTAAACGGGATCAAATTTGGTGATATCAAAATCTCGGACAAGTGGAGAATTCTGAAATGGAAACAATACCGCCGCGGCAAACATCATCCGAAATACGCCGCAGACAGTTTTTCGATTGAATTTCCAAACACTGACGCTCCGTATTTCTTTTTCATTGTGAAGTTTGATTACAAAGATATGCTTCCGTATGAGATTGAATTGTGGAAATATTAGGATACATGAATTCTTTTTTTCACAGCAACACAATTCTGAAAAGAGTCTTTCCAAAAACGCAAACCGTTGAGAGCGATGACCTTTCAGAAGCCGCAAACAGCGGCGTACTGCTGCGTGAACCGGGAGTACATTGGAAAAGGAGGTGTTGTGATGCCGAACATGAAACGATTACTTGCGCTGCTTTTTTCTGCCGTGATGCTTCTGCCGTTTACCGGGCTTTCCGCCTATGCGGAGGAGAATGCGGATTCCGCCGCCGCTGAAAGCGCTGCGGAAACAGAGGAACCGGAGCTCCCTCCGCGAACGGAGGACGAGGTCTTTGCAAAGATGCGCATTGCCGCAGAAAATGACCGGCTTGCACTCTGGGTATGGGATACGGAGCTGCTCGATGAGGATGCCGATGAAAAGCCGGAGGATCTGTTTGCGCTGGTCAACAAGACCAACGGCTATGTCTGGTGGTCGTCGCCGGTCAACGCGCGCTGCGACCGCATTGCGACGCCTGCAATCCGCAGCAAGCTGGCGTCCTGCCTGGTGCTGACGGATGCGCTGCTCAGCAAGCGCTCCAAAAACGAATTCCCGTCCGGAGATCCGCTGAAAACGGTCATTACGCAGGAGCTGCTGCCGGACGGCGTCAGAATCACCTACTTTTTCCGCAAGTGCGGCATCAAGGTGCCGGTCAGCTATCAGCTCCGGGACGATTACCTGGAGGTGCGCACCGATACCTCGGAAATCACGGAAAAGCACGGCCCCGACGACGAGGAGCCGCAGCTTGCACAGGCGCTCGCCGTACTGAACGGCTTCGGCGCGGCGGACAGCACCGAGGAGGGCTGCTTCGTCATTCCGGACGGCTCCGGTGCGGTCATTCAGTTCAACAACGGCAAAAATGCGGCATCGCCGTACTGCCAGATGATCTACGGCGCTGACCGCACGGCCGTTCCCAAGACAAAGGGCGCGGTCGTCAAGGGCGTGTCGCTCCCGATGTACGGCATCTGCAAGGGCGAAAACGCACTGCTCGCGGTCGCATCCGAGGGCGAGGGAAACTGTCAGCTCTGCGCGGATGTCAGCGGCAAGGGACAGTCCAACACCGAATACAACCGCTGCTATTTCAAATTTATTCTCCGCAGCAGCGACCAGTTTTATCTCGGCGGCGACCAGATGCAGCCGCTTGACGTTTACGAAAAGAATATGGCGCCGCGCAGCATTGCCGTGCGGTATTATCCGCTGACGGCTTCGGACAGCATCAACGTCGACCGAAGCCAGGAGCTTGACTTTGCCGATCTTGCGGCCAGATACCGGCAGTATCTGCTGGAGGATCAGCATGTGCAGGTCAAGGCAAAGCCGGATGATTCCAGGCTGCACGTTGATCTCTACGGCGGCTGCATGAAGCAGCGCAATGTGCTGGGATTTCCGGTGTTCATGAAAACCGCCGTGACATCCTATTCAGATATGGAGCAGATCGTCCGGGATTTGCAGGATGCGGGCGCCGATCGGCTTCAGGTGTCGCTGAACCGCTGGACGGACGCCGGAATCAGCGGCAAGGCAGACTGCAAGGCAAAGCCCTCAGCCGTACTCGGCGGGCAAAAGGCGTTCAGACAGCTGACCGCTTCGCTCGACGCAGCGGGTGCGGAATGGTATCCCGTTTGCAGTAACACGGCGTTTTATTCCGGAAACGGATACTGGGCGCTGACCGATACCGCCGTGCGTGTTTCCGGCGCATTTGCGCGCATTGTGGATTACGAGCGCGCATACGGCGTGCCCTACGGCAAGAAAAAAACGATGTCCCTGCTTTCCCCGGCTGCATTCCCGAAGCTGCTCGGAAAGCTGTGCGGCAGCTGTGAAGCGGCCGGACTGCCGGGCATCGGCATCGGGGAACTCGCTTCGTCGCTGTACGGCGACTACGGCAGGCAGAGCTACACCGCCCGCGATACTGCGATGCAGACCGTGACGAAGCAGCTCTCGCAGATGCAGCGCACGCTCGGCAAGGTGCTTTCGGAGCATCCGAATGCCTATGTGCTGCCCTATACGGACGCGGTCACCGACCTGCCGCTCTGTTCCAGCGGATTCAACATTTTCGACGGGGACATCCCGCTGTATCAGACCGTTCTGCACGGGGTACTGCCGTATACAACCGAATCCGTCAACGGCAGCGCAGATATCAGGGATACGGTTCTGCGGGCTGTGGCCACCGGCAGCGATCTGCGGTTTGACATGCTCGCTGCGGAAACGGAGCTGCTCAAGGATACCGATTTTGATGTTTTTTACTACGCATACGCTGCTGACTGGACAGAACAGGCTGCACAGTATTACCGCTTTGCGAAGGATACGCTCTCTGCGGTCAGTGATTCGTATATCATCAGCTTCCGCGAGGACGGCAGCCGCTTCACAACGCGGTACGCAAACGGAACGGAAACCGTCGTCGATCTGGATACAGGCGCCGTAACCTGCGGCGGACAGACACGGTACCTGAAAGACTATGTGAAGGAAGGAGCCGCGGCAGCATCATGAAAATCCCATATGAACGCAGAAAATCGCTGTACGGCTACGGCTTCATCTCGGTCTGGCTGATCGGAACGGTGCTGTGGTTCCTGAAACCGCTGGCAGAGTCGCTCTGCTACTGCTTTATGGATAACCGCAGATTAAAGCCGGACAGCGGCGGCATGCAGAAGATCTGGCTGCCGCTCTCGGACTGGCAGTGGCTCGGCAACTTCAAAAATGCCTTCACCGCCGACCGCGAATTCCGGCAGGCGCTGGCCTCCGTGCTGCGCGATACTGCCCTGACCACACCGATGATTCTCATTTTTTCGCTGTTCATCGCTGTGATCCTGAATCAGAAATTCAAGGGCAGAGGCTTTGCCCGCGCGATTTTCTTTCTCCCGGTCATCATTGCAACGGGGCCGGTTTACAACATCATCAGCGGCAATATCGCTGTGACCGGTGCCGACAGCGGCGCGCAGTTTTCCACGCTTTTTGAAACCGATATGGTGGACAAGCTGCTGGTGTTTTTAGGCGTCATGGATATCAGCGAATCCCTCAGCACCGTCATCAACACGGTCACAACCAATATCTTCGGGCTGGTCTGGAGCTCCGGCATCCAGATTCTGATTTTCCTTGCGGCGCTCCAGAATATCCCGCCGTCCGCCAAGGAGGCCGCGTCCATGGAGGGCGCGACCGCGTGGGAGTATTTCTGGAAAATCACGCTGCCCTATGTCAGCCCGATGATCCTTGCAAATTTCATTTATACAGTCATTGATTCGTTTACCAAAACCGACAACGCCGTCATGCTGCGCGTGCTGACAATCCAGCAGAAGGATATGTCATATGCCTATGCCGCGGCGATGTCCTGGAGTTATTTTCTCATCGTGATGGCCGCCGTCGGCATCATCACGGTTATCATCAACAAGTACGTGTTCTACGAGGTCGAGTAAAAGGAGGTGCGGATATGGAGCAAACGCAGGCACAGACGGCCGAAGCCCGCATTCCCGCCTCTGCAATCCCGGATACACACGAGCCGCATGAAATCGGCCGCGGTCTGACAAAAAAGGAGGCCGTGCATATCCGGATGCAGCACATGAACAAGGCGGAAATCGCTGCAATGCGCCGCAAGCAGCTCGCGGAGAAATGCTGGCCGGTGTTCCGTTTTCTGATTCTGTTCGGGCTGGGCTTCGTGATCCTGACGCCGCTGCTGTTCATGATCAGCTACGGCTTCCGCGACAGCGGCGACATGAGTGACCCGACGATCATCTGGATCCCGCGGCACCCGACGCTTTCCGTCATGAAGGATACCGTCCGCGCCATGGGGCTGACGAAAAGCAGCAATAACCCGCTGCTGAACACGCTGCTGCTGAATATCGGCTGCTCCCTGTGTCAGGTTGCGTCCTGCGCCGTCACCGGGTACGGCTTTGCGCGGTTCCGGTTCAAAGGGCGGGAGCTGCTGTTCGGCATCGTCATTCTGATGATTCTCGTCCCGACGCAGATCATTTCGATTCCGCTGTATGTGACGTTCCGGTATTTTCTGTTCGGCACGGTCAATCTGATCGACAATCCGCTGGTGATGTACCTGCCCGCAATGACGGCCAACGGCATCCGCGCGGGACTGATGATCTTCATTTTCCGGCAGTTCTTCCGCGGACTGCCGAAGGAGCTGGAGGATGCCGCCTATCTGGACGGCTGCGGGCCGTTCCGGACGTTCCTCAGGGTGATGATTCCGAATGCAGGCTCCTCCGTGCTGACGGTGTTCCTGTTTTCGATTGTCTGGTACTGGAATGATTATTATGTGGCGGGATCGTTCTTCTCAAACCGCAAGACGATTTCCATGGTGCTGAAAAATCTGGATGCGACGCTGAATCTGGCAATCTTCAACAATGCGAATGCCAATGTCAGCATCCGGGAGAAAATTGTCTGGCTGGAGGCAGGCTGCCTGATTTCGATTACCCCGCTGCTGATTCTCTATGCCTGCCTGCAAAAGCATTTCACAGAAGGCATCGAACGCTCCGGCCTTGTGGGGTGATTCCTTAGAAACCAATAGCGAGAGTCCGGAGGCGGGGAGTCTCCGGCCGCCGTCCGCAGCGGGCGGAATCCCCCAGCGTTCAAGAGTTCCGCAAGCGGGAACGCCCTGCGACAGAGGGACACCGAAAAGCTATATTTATCATCGCAGGCTGCGCCATTCAGTGACGCAGCCTGCTTTCTGTTGTTATGGTCTTTTCGGGAAAAACAGCCGAAGCAGCAGATGCTGACTGTATAAAAATCATGGCACACACACATCTGCCCTGAACACTTCATTCGCCAAGCGGACAGTTTTCCGCAGCGCAGCCGTTCTCAAGCCTGACGATATGGTCGCAGCAGGAACGGATCAATTCATGATCGTGGGTAACAACAATGACTGTTTTGCCCATATCTCTCAGCTTTTTCAGCTGGTCTGACACCTGTTTCATATGTGCAAGGTCAAGGCCGCTGGTCGGTTCGTCAAAGATGAGAATGGGCTTGCTGGATGCAATCCCCGAAGCAATTGCCGTGCGCTGCTTCTGTCCGCCGGAAAGCGCCATCGGATGTTTGTCAGCGTATTCCGTCAGGTCAAGCTGTGCGAGAATCGCATCGGCTTTCTGCTGATCGTTCAGGGATTTGTCCGTCATACTCAGCATTACCTCATCGCGGACACTTTCGGTAAAAAGCTGGTGGTTCACATCCTGCATGATCATATAGCAGTGACGCAGGCGCGCCTTTGCTTTCAGCTTTTTGCCATTCATGGTGAGCGTACCCCTGCACTTTCGCTCCAGTCCGCAGATATTTCTTGCAAGGGTACTTTTGCCTGCGCCATTGTGGCCGGTGATTGCAATGATGCGATTTGCAGGCAATTCAAGCCGAGGAATATTGATGCCGTGCTTGCCGTCCTTATACGTAAAACGGAAATCTTCGAGCAACAGCACATCGCCCTGTATGTCTGTATTTTGGTGCGAACCGTGTATTTCGGGGAGCGTCATCGGACGGAGCCCAAGATTTTCGGTATCGGCATTGGTGAGTTTTTTTATCTCTTCGGCATTCAGTTCCTTTGTGATTCTGCCGTTTTCCAGTATCAGCATTCTGTCCGCAAGCTCACGCAGAAAATACAGCCGGTGCTCTGCAATGACGATGGTTTTGCCCTGCGACTTCCACTGCGCCACAATATCCTTGAGCTTTTCAATCGCCTCGCAGTCAAGGTTTGAGGACGGCTCATCCAGCACAATGATATCGGGCGACAGAACGCTCACGCTCGCACAGGCAATGATCTGCTTTTCGCCGCCGGAAAGGCCGAAGATGCTGCGGCCGAGCAGCTTCTCAATCTGCATTGCGCCTGCAACGGCGTTCTTTCTTGCCAGAATCTCCTTTGGCGGCATTCCGATATTTTCCGCGCCGAATGTGATTTCACCGTCCGTATCCACGGCAAAGAACTGACTGCGGGGATTCTGGAATACCGTTCCGACAACCCCCGCAAGATCATACAGCTCAGTCTGTGCAATATCCCTGCCGTTCACCGTCACGCTGCCGGTCAGTTCGCCTTTGTAGTAATGCGGGATCAGTCCGTTGATCAGCCTTGCAGCAGTCGTCTTTCCGCAGCCGGAAGCGCCGCAGAGCAGAACGACCTCGCCGCCGCGAATCTTCAGGGAAAGATCGTACACACCGCCCTCAGAGATTCCTTTGTACCGGAATGTGACATGGTTCAGCTCTATCATGCAATCTCACCTTATATATTTTGCAAATACAAACAGCATCACGCTTGCGGCAAAGAATCCTGTCACCGCAATATCGGCAGCGCCGATCCGAAGCTGTACCGTGCCGGTTCGCTTCACCGGCGCGCCGAGTCCTCTTGTGACTGCTGCTGCCGATAATTCCTCGCCGATGTTCAGACAGGAGAACATTAGCGGCACCAGTCTGTATTCGATCATTTTCGTATATCTGCCGCCGCCGAAGGAGATTCCCCGCATCCGCATCGCATCGTTGATATAAGCGTATTCCTCTTTGATCGTCGGGAAGAACCGCATGACCACTGCAAGCGAGATCGAGATGCCGTCCGGAATGTGCATTTTCTGCATCGCCGACATAAATTCTCCGATCTTTGTGGTGCGGATCACATACCATGCCATGATCATCGCGGGCATAAACTGCACAACAATGCCGCAGTAACCGACCAGAATCGCAGAGAATACGCCTGTTGATTCCGCAGAGAGCCAGAACCGCATCAGCGCAAGCGCGGCGCCGTAACAAACGGTAAACCGGATGGCAGAAGCATATCTGCCTTCCGCCGCAAGCAGTAAAATCGGAATCGCCGTGACGGCAATGCGCACAGCCCACTCCAAAGGCGTAACGGCATTGACCATGACGATGAATGACACCGCAAAGATCATAAACAGCTTGGTTCGGGGATCCAGTTTCAGTGCCTTCATACAATGCCTGCTTTTTCAAAATGCTTTCTGACAACAGCCTTGCCCACAAATGCACCGATCACGCCGAATACAAAGCAGAGAATCAGCAGCACCGCAATGGTCTTGCTGTTGATTGCACGGAACAGTGCATCGCAGTATTCAGCCGAATATCCGCCCTCGATCAGCCCCTTGCGGTAGCTTTCTGCTGTGACGACCACCGGAAAATAATTGGCACAGATCCACAGGCAGAAAACGCCGTGGCTGATTGCTGTCAGTTTGAAACGCTTATAGCCGCCTTTTTTGGCAATCAGATCGGCGATCAGTCCCGAAAGAATAATCAGCGGTGCGCCGAGCCAGCCCATGCCGGTAATGAACATGATAATCGCAATCAGCACAGACATGATTGTCAGCATGCCGAATTTCTCGATTTTTGTGTAGAACAGCATCATCGGGATCGATCCGACCAGCGGGATTAAAACAACAAAGGAAGCGACGATGTACGGGTGTATGAATCCGAGCATACCGCAGGCGAATTCCACAACGAAGATCAGCGCCGTGAAAATGCCGATTGTGATAAAGTCCTTTGCTTTCAGTTTGTTATCGTTCATAATGATCCTCCTTCATTTTTTCCAGCCCGTGCTGACTGCACGTTTTGTCACCATGTTATGATAGATGCCGCCCATATCCATCAGGCTTTTGTGATTGCCGGATTCGGCAATTTCTCCGTCCTTGATGACCATGATGTGATCGGCGTGAGCAATCGTATTGAGCCTGTGTGCAATGACGAGCAGCGTCTTTCCCTTGCAAAGCTCCGAGATCGCCTGCTGGATATAGCTTTCATTGTCGGCGTCAACACTTGCTGTCGCTTCATCAAGAATGACAATGGGCGCATCCTTCAGGATGCACCTTGCAATGGACAGCCGCTGCGCCTGACCGCCCGAAAGGCTTGCGCCGCCCTCTCCGATGACCGTATCAAAGCCGTCCGGCAGCTCCATGATGAAGTCATAGCAGCGAGCCTTTTTCGCCGCTTCGATGACTTCTTCCCGGCTTGCGTCCGGCCTGCCAAGCGCGATATTGTTGTACACCGTATCCTGAAACAGATACACCCGCTGGAACACCATACTGATATTATCCATCAGTGCTGCAAGCGGCAGCTTCCGGATATCCGTTCCGCACAGAAGGATCTCGCCGGATTTCACATCCCAGAAGCGTGTCAGCAGACTTGCAATCGTTGATTTTCCGCCGCCCGACGGCCCGACCAGCGCCGTCATGGTGCCTCTCTCTGACCGGAACGAAACATCTTTCAGCACGTCCTTTTCCCCGTAGGCAAATGTCACATTGCGGTATTCGATTTCGGGCGCGCTGCTGTCAGTCAGTGTCTGTGTTCCGCTGTCATCCAGTTCTTCTTCGGCAAAGAGGGATTCGATTCTGTCCATGCAGGAGTTCATGACCGTCAGCCTTGCGATCTGTCCGTAGAAGGACTTCATGGGAACAAACAGATCAAACAGGAACAGCAGCATCCCGATATAGAAGTTCAGCGGCATCGCTCCCGTACAATAGAAATAAGAAGATACGGCAAGAACAAGAACCGTTCCAACTGTGTATATCAGGTTCACGCCAGTCTGCCACGGCACATGGTCAAACTCGAAGTCAAGGTTGACCTTGCAGTTCAGCTCAAAGCTGTCGGTCAGTTTCTTTGATTTATCGCCCATGAGGTTAAAGGTCTTGATGATGCCGATGCCCTCTGTGAAATCAAGCACCGACTCCGTCAGCTTTTCCGAAGCCTCCTGCCGTTCGTCTGAGTGGTGCAGGGTACTCTTTTTCATCGCAAAGCCGAGGGTGAGCATTGCTGCCGTCACTGTCAGGGAGATAAGGCCTAATCTCCAATCGAAGAAAAACATAAACAGCACCATGATCGCCTGCGAGAACAGATAGCTCATCATGTCTGCTAAGGTCATCATGCAGTTTTCCTCGATGAAGACCATATCCGTTGACAGCACCGAGCTGATTTTTCCGATGTTTCCCTCTGTGAAATATCCCATGGGCAGGCGTCGGAGATGCTCGCCGAGCTTCATGCGCATATCCGCAAAAATCATGTAGCCTGCCGCACTTTGCAGTCTGTCCGCAAAATACTGGAACAGCGCCTGCACCGCAACGCTTGCCGCGAGCGCGGCGGCGATGTAAATGCAGTGCTTTTTTGTAATCGTTCCGCCGATGAATGCCGTCACAACGAAATATGCCAGCATAATCGGCATTTTCATCAGCATTCCTTTCAGAAACGAAAGAAACATCGCCCCGTAGATTCTGCCCCTGTATTTCCCCGAAACGCCGAGGATTCGCCCAATCAGTCCGATCATGCGCGCACCTCATTTCCGATTGTCCAGCTTGCACTTGCTTCGCTGCTGTTCCAGAGTTTCTGATATTCTTCACAGCTTTGCAGGAGCTTTTCGTGCGTGTCGGCAGCGATGATACTGCCGTCCTTCATGACGCAGATCTTATCTGCATTCACGATTGTCTGCAAGCGGTGAGCAATCACAAGCACCGTCTTTCCCTTGATAATTTCCGCGATTGCTGCATTCATTTTCTCTTCGTTTTCCGGATCAATAAAAGCGGTTGCCTCGTCAAGTACGATCACAGGCGCATTTTTCAGAATTGCCCGCGCAAGAGAGATGCGCTGCCGTTCACCGCCCGAGAGCATCTTTCCGCCGTCGCCCGCCATTGTGTCGATGCCCTTCGGCAGACGCCCCAGAAACTCGCCGCACTGCGCTCTGTTAGCTGCATCTAACACCTGGTCGCGGCTTGCCGCAGGATTGCCGATCAGAATATTCTCATACAGCGTTGTGTTGAACAGAAACTGCTCCTGCGAAACATAGGAGATATGATCGTTCAGTGCTTCAATGCTCATATCGGTAATATCCTGACCGCCGAGCGTGATGCGTCCGCCGCTGAGATCATAGTAATGAACAAGCAGCTTTGCGAGGGTGGATTTTCCGCTGCCGGATTCGCCGACAAGTGCGGTCAGCGTTCCCTCATCAAGCGCAAGGGATACACCGTGCAGCACCTCCTGCTCCTTGTAGGCAAAGCGGACATCTTCAAACTGCACGATATGCGAATCACCGGAAAACGGATTGCTGTTCGTTTTCAAAGGCGTGCTGTCCATCGCCTTTTCGATCTCGTCGATCTTGCAGCCGAGCTGCGGGAATTTTCCGGCAAAACTGAGGGCTTTCAGCAGCGGGATACCGATTGACAGCGACAGGCAGAACACAAGCACAAAATCCGCAAGCGTGGATGTGCCATTGATAACAAACAGCGTTCCCACAGGCAGCATGACAAGCGCCGTACACGGGAGTATCGCACTGTAAAGCGCCATCCAGGGCCAGCAGGCCTTATACCATGCAAGCGTGAAATCACGGTAGCTTTTGATGTCGCTTTCATACCGCCGATAGGATTCGCCGTCCCGCCCGAACACCTTGACGACCTCCATGCCGTTGACATATTCAATGATCGTTGCGTTCATCTTTGCAGATGCGGCATAGTAGGCATTCATGCGCTGCATCCCCGTGCGGAACATCATGCCCATGGCAAACAGACCTAAAGGCAAAGAACAGAGCGACAGCAGCGCCAGTTTCCAGTCCGCAAAGAACATACAGATAATCGCTATCAGTGCCATTGCAAGATTGGAGATGCCTTCGGGAATTGCATGAGCCAGCAGCAGCTCAACCTGGTCTATATCATCAGTGAACAGCTTTTTTATCCTGCCGTTTCCCATATCCTGAATCGTGCCGAGCGGCTGGCGCTCCAGCTTTTTCTGCAAGGAGATACGGATGTTTTTCAGTGTGTTGTATGCAGAGATATGCGAGTATTTCAGCCCCAACACATATAAGATAGCGTAGACTAACTCACATGCACAAATAACAGTGATATGCACTGCATAATAGCCCGCGGAAAGAGTTTCGCCGCCGATCAGCGGCTTGATGATGCGGTACACCATAAAAAACGGCACTGCGGAGGCGATCAGTCCCGCAAACATGACCGCCAGTGCCGCATAGGTATATTTGATGTTGCCGCCCATATAGGGCCTGATCTTATTAAACATGGTTTTCATCGCCTTTCTTTAACATAATGACCTTCTGCCAGTTGAAGAACCGACAGACGATACGGCAATGCTCCTCAATCTGCTCCCATGACATATCGTGAATGATTGGCTCGCAGACGCAAGTCCAGAACGACGAGATCAACACATGAAATTCCTCTCTTGTGACCTCTGCGTGGGCAAGTCCTCTTTTATAGGCTTCTGTGTAGAACTGCTCATAGGCGCAGCTCATTTTCGTGACGTATTCATGGTTGAAATTCTCGTAGCGTGTGCCCGCTGCCTTGTCGATCAGCAGAAAAACCGTGTCCCTGTTTTGGTAGAGCAGCTTGAAAAGCGGCATCATGGATTCATACGACATCACCCATGAATCATAGATCTCATCGTCTGAAAGCAACGAAAAATCAAGCTCGGAGCGGCTTTCAACGAAATCGGTCAGTTCAGAGGCAATGTCCTCAACAACCGCACTGAACAGGTCTTCCTTGCCCTTGTAGCGCTTGTAAACCGCACCTGTTGTGATGTCGGCGTTCTCACAAATCGTCTTTAGCTCTGCTTTGAGGTAGCCGTATTTCATGAATTCTGCCTTTGCACTGGCGAGCAGCCGTGGGTCGATGCTTTTATCCGGTGTGGCCATTCTGTCCCTCCTGTGAAAATTCGATTATCAATAATCCGTTTATCATTGTAGCATATGCTAACTGCAATGTCAATAGGTTGTTTCAACGGTTTGTATAAACAAACAAAAAACGTCGGTGCGTTGATTTGATTTTGAACGCATCGCCGTGTTCTTTTCTTATTATGAAAACAGAGCCCGTATCCATGTCCGGATACGGGCTCGTGTTATGCCGTTTTCGTTTGATTACTTGTTGAGGTTTGCCTCGATCTTGTCAAGCACATCGTACAGAGCAGCCGGAATCTTGCCGCCCTTTGCCTTGATGTCCTCGTCATAGTATCTGCGCATCTCAACAATCTCCTTCTTCCAGAGATCCTTGTCAACAGCGACGAGTGCCTTCATCTGATTGAGATCAACCTCGCCCTCGAGGCCTTCGATGTTGATATCCTCCGGCTTCGGCAGATAGCCGATTGCGGTTTCGTCAGCATCAACGGTGCCTTCGCAGCGCTTGATGATCCAGTCAAGGACTCTCATGTTGTCGCCGAAGCCCGGCCACATGAAGTGACCCTCAGCGTCCTTCTTGAACCAGTTGACGTTGAAGATCTTCGGTGCCTTGTCACCGAGCTTCTCGCCCATCTCGAGCCAGTGTGCCCAGTAGTCGCCGACATTGTAGCCGATGAACGGCTTCATGGCCATCGGATCGTGACGGAGCACGCCGACTGCGCCGGTTGCAGCTGCGGTGGTTTCAGAGGAAACAGCAGAGCCCATGTAGGTGCCGTGCGTCCAGTCGAAGGACTGGTAAACCAGCGGCGTGGTGGATGCACGTCTGCCGCCGAAGATGATTGCGGAGATCGGCACGCCCTGCGGATTGTTGAACTCAGGGCTGATGCACGGGCAGTTCTCTGCCGGTGCGGTGAAGCGGCTGTTCGGATGTGCCAGCGTCAGGTGCTTGCCGTTTGCGTCAACCTGAGCGCAGAACTCCGGACCGTTGACCTTTTCGCCCTTCCACTCGGTTGCATCGACCGGCGGCTCCTTGGTCAGGGATTCCCACCACGGAGTATTGTCGGAGTTATCCAGTGCAACGTTCGTGAAGATTGCATTCTTCTTGGTGGATGCAAGTGCATTGTAGTTGGACTTTTCATTGGTTCCCGGTGCGACGCCGAAGAAGCCGTACTCCGGATTGATTGCGTACAGTCTGCCGTCAGCGCCAGGCTTCAGCCATGCAATGTCATCACCGACGGTGAAGACCTTGTAGCCTGCCTTGCGGTAGCCTTCCGGCGGAATCAGCATTGCGAGGTTGGTCTTGCCGCATGCAGACGGGAACGCCGCGCAGATGTACTTGGTATCGCCGTCCGGCTTCTGCACGCCGAGAATGAGCATATGCTCAGCCATCCAGCCCTCGTTCTTTGCCTGATAGGAAGCGATGCGCAGCGCGAAGCACTTCTTGCCGAGCAGAACATTTCCGCCGTATGCGGAGTTGATCGACCAGATTGCATTGTCCTCCGGGAACTGCACGATGTAGCGGTTCTCCGGGTTGACGTCTGCCTTGGAGTGCAGACCGCGGACGAAGTCATTGGAAACATCACCGAGGTTCTCAAAAGCCTTGGTGCCCATACGGGTCATGATGTTCATATTCAGAACGACGTAGATCGAATCGGTGACCTCAACGCCGACCTTTGCGAGCGGCGAGCCGATCGGGCCCATGCTGTACGGAATGACATACATGGTTCTGCCCTTCATGACGCCGTCATAGAGCGGGGTCAGCTTTGCGTACATTTCCTTCGGATCCATCCAGTTGTTGGTCGGACCTGCATCCTCCTGTCTGCGGGAGCAGATGAAGGTTCTGTCCTCAACGCGGGCAACGTCGTTCGGGCGGGTTCTGTGATAGAGGCAGCCGGGATACTTCTCCTCATTGAGCTTATAGAGTTTATCGGGATGACCGTCCGGCAGAGCGGTAACCTCAGCGACCAGCTGATCGAGCTGCTCCTTGGAGCCGTCGATCCAGACGACATTGTCCGGCTTGCAGAGGGCGATCATTTCCTCGACCCATTTGTTGACATTGGGATTCTTTGTCAGAGACATAATACAGACCTCCTAAAAAACTTTCCGGGAAAAACCAAATTTTCCTCTTTTACATTATACCGGAAATCGCCGCGAATGTCAAGCGTTTTCCCATAAGAAGTGTGAAAAACCACGGATTCGGCAAATGCCGGTCAGCAAATCGCAATAATCAGGAAATGAGGCTGCTTTTTCTTCATACGGCATTCAGCGGAAATCGGTTACAGGTATTTCCGACAAATATTCCGGCGGATTCTTGTAGCAAGCGCCGATTATTATGAAGAATCCGTGAACATGCTTGCTTTTGCACATATTTCGCAGTATAATCACAATAGCTTAGTATTCGGTATGCTCTGTCAGCACGGCTGTACGGGGAACAGCAGACAGAGCAAAACTTCACAGCACATTTTTACAAACAGAAAGGGAGAATCATCATGAAAGCATTCAGAACGATTGCGCTTGTCAGTGCGCTCTGTTTGACGCTGACAGGCACGGTTTCCGTTTTTCCGGCCGCGGCGGCAGATGTGCCTACTGAGATCAGCTCTATTGCCAGAGGCGCCTGCGGCACCGGCACTGAATGGGAGTTGAGAGAAGACGACCGCCTGACCATTACCGGCAGCGGCGAAATCATTGATTACAGCGATCCTGAAAAAGGCAGAGAAACCGCGGCGCCCTGGGGCACCGATCTCAGAAGCGTGAAGATCGGGGAAGGCGTCACGCGCATCGGCAGCAATGCCTTTGCCGGCAATACCGCGCTGAGGAGCATTTCTCTGCCGGATTCACTGACGGAAATCGGCGATTACGCATTCCGCGCCGCCTCATTTGAAAACCTGACGCTCTCGGCAAATGTGACAAAGCTCGGCACCGGCGTGTTCAAAGAGTGTCGTCCGGACACACTCACGATCCTGAATCCGACGCTCCCGCTCAGCACGGAATCACTCGGCTTTGCCGCAAATGACTTTTTCGGCCTGCCGACGATCTGCGGCTATGAGGGTTCCACAGCACAGACCTTTGCAATGGAAAACGGCTATCCGTTCCGCTTCATCGGGGATCCGGCCGGCGACAATGTCTGCGGACAGAACCTCCGCTGGACGCTGGATGAAGCGACCGGTACGCTGACGATCTCCGGCAGCGGCAAAATGTACAATTATTTTGCATCCTTCACGGATAAGGTGCCTTACGAATTCGAATACGCGGTACGGCGGGATGAGGCTGACGTTCCGGAACCCGCACCGTGGAGCAAAAGCAGCGTGAAAAAAATCGTGATCGGTGAGGGTGTCAAAGAGATCGGCAATTTCGCGTTCTATGACTGCAAGGATCTGGAATCCGTTTCACTGCCGTCCACGCTGGATTGGATCGGTTCGTTTGCATTCTGCAAATCCGGTTTGAAGCGCATCAGCTTCCCGGCGAGAATCGGAATTTTCGGTTCTTTTGCATTTTATGGCTGTGACAAACTGGAGGAAATCGCATTTACGGGAGATTCGTCCTATTTGGGAGCCTGCTGCTTCGGAAACTGCACCGCACTGAAAAGCATACATCTCCCCTCTGCGCTGAGCACGGTCGAGGATTACGCGTTCATGGGCTGCACGCAGCTTTCGGACATCTACGTGCCGTATTCACTCACGGAATTCTCCAAATTTGCATTTGAGGATACGCCGTGGTATGCGGAACTGAAAAAGCAGCCGTTCGTCATCATCAATGACATTCTGACGGACTGCGGCACGGTCAATTCCGGCACCGTTGAACTCCCGGCGGGGATAAAACAGATGGCAAACTGCGCTTTTGAGGGATATGACAAGATCACCTCTGTTGTGATTCCGGACGGCTATGAACTGATCAGTGTATGCGCATTTGATAACTGCAAGGGACTGGAAACGATCACGATCCCGGAGTCGGTTTCATCAATCTGTGACGGTGCATTTGAAAACTGCGTCAAGCTGCGTGAGATCAATCTGCCGAAGAAACTGATCTCGATCGGGTGGGACGCATTCAGGGGATGCAGTGCACTGAAATCCGTTGTGCTGCCGTATGATCTTGTGAGCCTCGGCGATGATGCTTTCAGCGAGTGCAGCAGCCTGACCGAGCTGACGCTCCTCGGACGCGCCGATGTGGTACGGAGTTACGCGAACCCCTTCGCAATGAACTGCCCTGCGCTGAAACGCGTTACGATCGTAAATCCGATCGCTGAGTTCAGTGATAAGTTCGTTCTGTTCAGCAATCAGGGCGAAAGCTACACCGGAACGCTCTGCGGCCGGAAGGGCTCCACAACAGAAGACTACGCAAAGAAAATGGGCTATCGCTTTGAAGCGCTGGAGGATGTGAATCCTTCGCTGATCCCCCCTGAAAATGCCTGCGGCGAGAATGCGCTCTGGACGCTGGATGAAAACGGCACGCTGACGATCTCCGGCACCGGCGATATGGGAAATTATTACCGCGGCCCTTATTTCACGTCTTCCACTGTCGCGCCGCAGGAGGAGAAGAGTCCTGCCTGCCCGGCGCCGTGGGGAGATCAGATCAAAAAGGTCGTGATTGAGGACGGCATCACAAGCATCGGATCGGGCGCGTTCCTGAACTGCAAGCTGCTGGAATCGGTTGAAATGGCAGACAGCGTCACGAAAATCGGATCGAATGCATTTGACAACTGCACCGGACTGGAATCCGTACAGCTTTCCGAACATATCACCGAGATCGGAACGTCTGCGTTCCAGAACACCGCATTCCGCGAGCTGACGCTGCCGAAGGATCTCAAGCGCATCGCACAGAGCGCATTTCAGAGCAGCAACAATCTGAAAGCGATTGTGATTCCGGAGGGTACGGAATCCATTGATTCAGAAGCGTTCCGGTACTGCCGCTCGCTGGCAGCGGTCACACTGCCGGACAGCCTGACCAATGTCGGCAACAATGCCTTTGACAGCACGAAATGGCTGGACAGCAAAACGGACACCTTTGTCATCGAGAACGGCATTCTGCTGAAAACCAATACCGATCAGATCAGCAAATCGCTCCGCGACGGCAGCCTGACCGAATTTACGTTCCCGGAGGGCATCCGCGTGATCGGCGGCGGCGCGCTGAACCGTGCGTTCTATGATTCCGGATATCTGTACAGCAGCACGAACCCGGCGCTGACGGTCAAACTGCCTGAGGGCATCACGCATATCAATGAATTCGCGTTCTGCTGGAACACAGGAATCGCAAAGGTGGAGATGCCTTCCACCCTGAAGGAGATCGGAAACAGTGCGTTCTTCGACAGCTTCTGCATCCGGGAAGTTGTTTTCAATGAGGGGCTTGAAACAATCGGCTCAAGCGCATTCGGAAACAGCGAGATGCTGACGGATATCACACTCCCGAAAACGCTCAGAAGCATCGACTATGAGGCATTCGGCGGATGTGAGAATCTGCTGTCGGTCACGCTGCTGAATCCGGAAACGGAAATCTTCGACGCGCCGAATACCTTTGCCAACCCCAAGGAATTGTTCGATTATAATTCCTATACCGGCGTGATCCGCGGTTATGAAAACTCCACGGCAGAGAAGTACGCACAGCGCTTTGACCGCAGATTTGAAGCGATCCGCAGCGATGCACCGGCCTCCAAAGGCCGCGGCGACATCACCTGTGACAACAGCATCGACGTTTCCGATGCCGTGCTGCTCGCGCGGTTCCTCAATGCGGACAGCGAGGCCGGCATCACGGATCAGGGGCTTGCCAATGCCGACTGCAACAAGGACGGCAAAACCGACGGAACCGATCTGACCGATCTGCTGCGGTACATCGCCAAAAAGATCACCTTCTGACAGCAGCAGGATGCAAAAACAGAGCGTGCGGGGAACCGGTTTCCCGCACGCTTTTTGCGAAAAGCAGCGCATTGCTTGCATTTTCTGCGATATTGTGATATAATATAGGCTGTATCGGAACGATCCGGTACATCTCCGGCAGAAAGCCGGAGCCGTTTGAAACGAACCGAAAGGACGGATCCTATGAAAAAAATCCGGAAACGCCTGCTTGCCGTACTGCCGGCAGCGGTCTGTGCAGTCTGCTGCCTGACCATGCACGCAGCTGCGGAAGGCAGCATCGAAGATGTATATGCCGCCATGCGGAGAATCGGTATGCCTGAAACCATGATCCAGAACGCGAAAAACCGGTACGAAACCGTACCGCACGACGAAAACGGCATGGAGATTGAGGGCCAGTATCTCCCGTATGATGTCTGGGCGGAAATGGTCATTTTGCAGGAGGACGAGATCTGGAACAAGGTCGGCGAGCAATTCGGCGTCAGCGGCCCGGACATCCGCAAGGCCATGCAGACCACCGCCCCGCCCGCTTCCCAGAGCGCGGATCCGGAACCGACCAAAACCGAGCCGGTGACCTATCCGGAGCCTGAAAAGCCCTTTATCAATATGACGCTGGAGGAAAAGCAGGCCTATGTTGCTGCCCTGCCGGCGGATCAGCGCGCGGCCTTCCTCGCCTCGCTCTCGACCTCGGAGCGCAACAGCATAATCAAGCAGATGGACACCGGCAGCCAGGCGGACATCGCCGGCAGCTTTATCACGCTGGGCGAACAGCTCGGAATGCATATTTCCGTCGATCAGCTCGGAGAAGACGGCATCAGCTACTCCGTCCGCGACGGTGAGGGCGACCTGATCGACTCCACCTCGGTCGGCGCTTCTGTGGACGAAACAGGCTGGAACATGACCGTTCCGGTGTTCGGCTCCTGCGGCGTGATCCTGCTGGCCGTCGGCGGACTGACCTGGATCAGTCTGCGCGGCAGAAAACAGGAGGCGCTCCATGGCTGAGGAAAAAACCGCAAAGCAGCGCAGCTCGCTGCCCGCATATCTGCTGACGCCGCTGCTGCTCCTGCTGCTGACAGGCGGCATTCTGGTGCTCTGCTATTCCCTGGCACCTGTCCACTATGTCCAGAAATATCTGAACATCGCATTTATGGACAACCTGAAAACGACCGGCACGACGGACGGTCTGCATATCAAGGAAAACGAAATCGAAACCGTCAAAAAGCCGGATGCGGATACCTTTGAAGACGGCAAGATCAATTATCCGGTCTTCGGCGAGCAGTACGCTGTGCTGTCCGCCGAGTCAATCGGCCTGACCGTCGGCGTGTATTACGGCGTCAATGCCGAGCTGCTCGACCGCGGCGCCTGCCAGAGCTCGCAGTCTGCAATCATCGGCGACCACGGCAACACCGTCATCGACGCGCATGTCACGACTTACTTCTCCGAGCTTTCCAAATTAAAGCCCGGCGACGAGGTTGAGCTGTTCACAAATTACGGTCAGTTCACGTATAAGGTCAAAGAGCAGATCAGCTTCGATAAAGAGGATAAGCACTGGCTTGCAGTCAGCAAGGACGACCGTCTGACGCTGTATACCTGCGCCCCGCAGGTCATCGGCAGCGCCGACAAGCGCATCGGCGTCTGGTGTGAACCGGTCAGCAGAAAATTCAATGCCCCGGCAGATGCAAAGTGATTCTGCCGCGCGGAGCAACGGAGGTACAACGTGAAACGGACATCCACCTATATCACATGCGTGATCCTCACGGTCTTTCTGATTTTCTCATGCATCCTTGCATTCCTCGCCGGTTCGGTGCGATTCCGGATGCTGAATACCGAAGCCGTGCTGCCGGTCGTCACGGAGCAGCAGCTTGCCAATAAGGTATCCAACACCTTGCAGACGGAATTCAAGGCCGCCGAAAGCGCATCCGGCATTCCCGCTTCTGTCTATGCAGACGCAATCACGCCGGACAAGCTGGAGCCGATGATTGCAGACGGCATCTCGAACGGCTTTGCATATCTGCGCGGCGATACCGCCAAGCTGGAAATCCGGCATGATTTTTCAGAGCTGGACGATCAGATCACTGCTTTCTTTGAGGATTATGCCGCAAAGCACAATGTCATCAAAGATGACACCTATCATGAAGCCGTCAAAACGGCAAAGGCCAACGCGGCAGAGCGGATTCTCTCCGCCTGTGACGTGTTCCGCTTTCAGTCGCTCGCAGATACGGGTGTGCTGAAAACCGCCAGAACATATATCCCGTGGGCGGGCTATGCGGTCGCCGCAGCCTTCGGCACCGTCATCCTGTTCATACTGCTGCTGTTCTTTGCCAATCACCGGGAGCCGGAAACCGGCTTCTACTGGATCGGCACGGGTGCGCTGATCGCATCGGTTCTGCTGCTGATTCCGGCGCTGTGGCTGAAGCACACGCGCTGGTTCGACCGCTTTGCCGTCAAGACCGACCACACCTTTGCCGCGGTCACCGGATATCTCTACGGCGGCACAAACGCCGTGATCCGGACGGCCGTCTGGAGCATCATCGCAGCGGTCGGCTGCTATCTGATTTTCGGACTGCTGCACGGCATCCGGCGCAGAAAGCATACGATCCGGCACGCAAAGCACTGATACGGAAAAAGCCCGGAAGCGGCCTTTCAAAGCTGCTTCCGGGCTTTATTTTTTATTTACGGCTTGCGCTGATCACCGAGATAGAACACGGTCAGCAGGCCGGGCCCGCAGTGCGCACCGATGATGATGCCCAGGCTGAATATATCGACGCTGCCGAGCGTCGGGAACGCATCCAGCAGCTCGCTGCGGAGCCAGTTTGCATCGGTCAGACAGTCCGCATGATTGATGATGATCTGCTGTCCGGACGGCGAAACCATGTCCCGCTTGACGCCCTCCAGCAGCGCATTCAGCGCCGCACGGCGTCCGCGCACCTTGGAGGAAACAGTCAGCTTGCCGTCATCGGGCACATAGAGCACCGGCTTGATTGACAGCATGGAACCGATCATCGCAGAGGCGTTGGACACTCTGCCGCCGCGTTTAAGATAGTTCAGGTCATCGACGGTAAAACGGTGCATGATATGCAGCTTGGTGCTCTCGCAGAAATTCAGCAGCGCCTGAAAGCTCATGCCCTCCTCCATATGACGGACACATTCGCGCACCAGCAGACCCAGTCCGCCGGAAATGCAGCGGGTATCCGGCAGCACAAGCTGCAGATCCGGGAACTCCGCCTGAATTCTGCTTGCAGCACGGTGCGAGGCCTGATAGGAACTTGACATTTCCCTGGACATATCCAGATACAGCACGTCCTTGCCGGTTTCCATCAGCCTGCGGAAGAAATCATAATAGGTTTCCTCATTGATCATGGAGGTGGTATAGACCGTCCCGCTGCGCATATCCTGATAGGCGCGCGCACGGGATTCCTCTTTGCAGTCATCCTCAAAAGTTTCCATCCCGATCGAGTATGTGTAACGGATCAGCGGGATATTGTGATCCCGGTAAAACGAATCCGGCAAATCAGCGGTCGATGCTGCTGCAATGATGTATTCAGCCATGTCATGCTCCTTTCGTTCGGGGCGTTTTTCGGATCTGCATGCCCCTCCCCTGCATATTATAGCATATTATACTGAAAAGTGCAATGGGAGAAGGGCAAAAAAGCGACCGCTGTGTAAAAATGGGAGTTAAAACGGAGGGCGGCACTGCCGCCGGCGTTTTCTTCCCCGTGTTCCTCCGGAATTGACAAACCGCGCCGCATATGGTACAATAACCGTATACATGAAAAAGAAAGGGGGATGCATATGCGGTCAGAAAAGCTGCTGACTGTGACGGCGATCTTCTGCCGGAGTCTTGCATGGTTCCCGGTCTGCATCCTGATGCTTTCGCTCCGTGCGGAGCAGGGAGAGATTGCGCTTCTGACAACGCTGTTTGAAGAAGCACTGACGTCCGTTCATTCCGAGCTTCAGATTCTGCTGCCCTCTGCGGCGGTCTGCGCCGTTTCCTTTGCTGTGCAGTTGATTGCGTATCAGATCGGTCACCGCCTGCGGACATCCCCGCGCAGGGCGTTTGCGCTCAAAGCGGCTGCTGCAATTCCCGCTGCCGCGCTCAGTGTCTTTGCTGTATTCCGGCTGAGCGGCAGCCTGTTCAATGCCGTTGTGCTGACGGCTGTTGTGGTTTTCCTCCCGATGCGCGGGCTGGATCACTCGCCGGATACATTCTTTACGCAGTCGCATTTTGCCGCGTTTCTCACTGCGGTATGCCTTTCTGCGCTGATGCTGCATTATGCGAAACTGCCGGTACATTCCGCGTGGTATCTTGCAGTCACGGCGGTGGTTGCAGTGCTGTATCTTCTGCTGCGCAATCAGTTTATGCTGATCCGGCTCGTGAACCGACGAAGCAATACGGAAACGCAGGTTCCGCAGGACATCCGCCGTACCAATCTGATTCTTGTGCTCGGTCTGCTGCTGCTGGCTGCGGCGGTATTCCTGTTCCGTGATCAAATCGGTGCGCTGATCGCATGGATGCGCGATACCGCAGCCAGAGCGGTATACGGACTTCTGGCTCTCATCGCAAAAACTGCTGATAAGATGACCGGCAAATACAAGACCGATGAAGAAGAAATGATGGAACTGCCGCCGCTGGAAGGCGAATTCAGTCCGTTCTGGCTGATCCTGTGGATTCCGATTATTCTGGTGGCTGTGATCATCTGGCGCAATCTGCTCTCCGACTGGTTCTATGTGATCCGCAGCATGATCGGGCGGCTGATTGCGTTCCTGCGCGGCGATCTCCGCAATTCCGCTAAGGACAGACACAGATCAGATTCCGCCGAATTTCACGATACTGAAACGATTCTGCGGCGAAAGCTGACCGCAAAGCAGGAAAAGCGCCTCTGGCGGCAGAAGCTGCGCGCGTGGAAGGCGATGCCGGATTCCCGCGAAAAATTTTACGCCGGTTATCAGCTGCTGGTGACGGCGCCTGCATGGGAAACCGGAGAGCTCCGCGATTCCGATACCGTGCGGGAAATCCGCAGCAAATGGCTGGCGCATCACACGCCGCAGGACGCACTCGATGCAGTCACAGCGGCGTACCACACTGACCGCTATGCGGAGCGCGGACTGCCGGAGCGCGCCATTCCGGAGCTGACTGCCGCGCTGGAGCATCTGCGAAAGCAGCGGAAAGGAGCGGAACATGTTTGATTTCAAGAAAGAATACAAGGAATTCTATCTGCCGAAAAATGTACCGTCGATCGTCACAGTTCCGGCTGCGCAGTTTCTGGCCGTCACGGGCAGGGGCGATCCGAACGAGCCGGACGGCGCATACCAAACCGCGCTGGCTGAACTGTATGCGGTCGCCTATACGCTGAAAATGAGCTATAAGACCGACTACCGCATCAAGGGCTTCTATGAATATGTCGTGCCGCCGCTGGAGGGCTTCTGGAATCTGAACGGCGCCGTGCTGACGGATAAATCCGTGCTGGAATGGGTGTCTGTCATCCGTCTGCCGGATTTCATCACGGAGGCAGATGTGCAGTGGGCGCGGGAAACTGTGCTGAAAAAGAAAAAGCTGGATTGCTCCGATGTGGAGCTGCGGCAGATTACAGAGGGGCTCTGCGTGCAGATCATGCACATCGGCTCCTATGACGATGAGCCTGCGACCATAGCACGCATGGAGCAGTTCATGCAGGAAAACGGATATCAGACTGATTTTGAAAGCGGGCGGCAGCATCATGAGATTTACCTCTCCGACCCGCGAAAGACCGCACCGGACAAGCTGAAAACGGTCATCCGGCTGCCGGTCAGAAGCACGAAAGGAGCATCCGCAGAATGAAATGGATGATTGCATCGGATATTCACGGCTCTGCGCATTTTTGCAGACTGCTGACAGAGCGCTTTGCCGCAGAACAGGCAGACCGTCTGCTGCTGCTCGGGGATCTGCTCTATCACGGGCCGCGCAACGATCTGCCGCAGGAATATGCGCCAAAAACGGTGATTTCGCTGCTGAATCCGCTGGCTGACCGCATTCTCTGTGTGCGCGGCAACTGCGAGGCGGAGGTCGATCAGATGGTGCTGGATTTCCCGGTGCTTGCGGATTACGCGCTGATTTCCGAGGGCGCCGTGCAGATCTTCGCAACGCACGGACATGTCTGGAATGCGGACAATCTGCCGAAGCTGCGGCAGGGGGATATTCTGCTGTACGGGCATACGCATGTGCCGCTCTGCGCGGAGGCCGGCGGGCATGTCTGCCTGAATCCCGGCTCCGTGTCAATCCCGAAGGACGGTTCAAAAAACAGTTATATAGCTCTGGAAAACGGCGTGTTTACGTGGAAAACGATTGACGGTGCTGTATACCGCACCTGGCAGGCGGGAACACCCGTGCTGTGACAACGGTATCGCTCCGCGATGATTGATAATGGGCTCCGCCCAAACCCGCCAAAGGGATACTATCCCTTTGGAATCCCACTTTGATGATAAGTTCGCAGCTTCGTCATTTATATACAAAATGGGGTCTGGGGATATATCCCCAGCAGGAGCTTGAGGGCAGAGCCCTCATTATGAATCCTCGCGCAGCGATACCTTTTTCTACAAGCTGTGGGGCGCTGATTATTACATCAGCGCCCCTTATATTTATTGTATTCATTTCGCCGGAATGACAACAAAATCTGCAATGATCTGCTCCAGAATCTCATCCGGATACGTTTCAAACGGTTCCTGACTGTGTGTACTGACGGATATCAGATAATCGCCGTTTCTCCACTCCAATGCTATGGTATCATAGCACGATGCTTCTTTGTTCCGGCGGCTGCTGGTGCCGTAAGAATCCCGATCCAGGTAAACTGCCGTGTCACCGACAGCGTGTTTTTCCATGCCTCCATCCGCAGCGCTGCGTTCCCAATCCTCCGAATACTCGTCCGTATGCCTTTTTCCCTGACTGATTCTACCGTAGAGGGTGACTCCGCGGCCTGCGAGGTCGCCCTTGCCGTCATACATGATCGTGAAATCACCGCAGGATTCCACCGAAGCATATGTCATCTCCCATCTTTCGGTGCTGACCGGAAAGCTGCCGAGGCTTCTGACGGTTACGCTGTCCTTCGAGAGCGAATCGCCCCGCATGGTAACGGTTTCTCCGGCGTAACGGAGCTCTGGTTCCTCCGGCGGCAGACCGAGATACGCGGCATATTCCAACACATTCATGCCGCCCATGTCAAAGCCCGCCACACTGTACGTATGGTAGTCCATAATCAGAGTGAAATCCTGATAGCTGATCAGATAGTCTGTCATGATTATTCCTTCAGGCCTTGTTATACCGTGCAGTCTTGCCAAGTATACATCCAGATTATCGTCTTTCGTATTCGGATAAACATCCCCCAGCGCAATCTGCTGCGGGGTCAGAATGCTTTCGCCGCCCTCAATGACGACGGCCACATACTCCTTATAAAGAATCTGTGCGTCTGAAAGATCCACCGTTCCGTCCATATTGACATCCCCCGGCTGATAGCGCGGGTCAGGCTGCGGGGCGGGTTCGGCAGTTGCTGCCGGCTCAGTTGCTTTTTCCTGCGCGGCCGCAGTCCGGGCGACTGTCTGTTCACTGTCTGCGGACTGCCGGCTTTCGGTTGCTGTCACGGCGGTTGTTCCGCTCTGCACCGGGGCGGTACGCTCCTGACGAACGACAGTCTGCTTGACGGCTTCGGTGTACAGTACGGCTGCCTCGGTACGGGATGTTTCCGCGGACGTCGTTCCGGTCTGTGCAGCAACAGCCGTCATTTCGGGTACGGAGGACGATTCTGTCACCGGCTTTTCATGCAGCCCGGTCCGGATGCCCGCGAAAACCAGAACGGCCAGACAGGCAGCAGCACCGGTCGGGAGCAGGATCCGCCAGAGGATGTTGTTTTGCAGCCCCTGTGTATTCTTCCGGATGACCGGTGCGGGCTTTGCCATACAGTCATCTGCGCTGTGTATTTTCAGAAAATCCGCAGTTTCCTCTGTGTATGCTTCCGGAATCAGTTCCATCAGCCGGTAAAGCTCTCTGTCATTCATAGCAGTTCCTCCTCCATCAGAAAATTCTCCAGCTTTTTCCTGGTGCGCGACAGTGACATTTTCACACGGCTCTGACTGACACCGTGATGCTCTGCAATCTCGCGCACGGACAGCATATACCAGTAACGCTCCACAAACATGATGCGGGTGTCCTTCGGCAGACCGGAAAGGAATCTGCCGAGTGCCTCGCGGAGCATCTTCTGCTCTGCTGTGCGCGCGGGGTCCGCTGTCGATGTCAGACTGCCGGAGAGCGTTTCCAGCGGGATATTCGTCTGACCGGCGCCGCGTTTTGCCGCACGGTGCGCATCGTACCGGTCAAGTGCGAGCCTTCTTGTCAGTGTGATGACAAAAGCCCGCAGGCTGTCGGGTTTGGCAGGCGGAATTGCATTCCAGATACGGAGCATTGCGTCATTCACACATTCTTCCGCATCCTGTACATTCTGCAAAATGCGGTAGGCAATGCTGTAACAGAATCCGCCGTAGTTTTTTTCGGCCTCTGCGATTGCCTGTTCGTCCCGGGACTCAAACATAGCAACCAGCCGCTGATCCTCTGCTGTCATGCGTTCTGACCTCCTTTACACCCACAGACGGAAAAACCTTCTGTTTGGTCACATGCTCCGCAAATTTTTTATGGCTGTCTGAAAGGCACTGCCGGATGCGGATTCTCCGCTGAGAAAGGCAAAGCGCTCCGGGTTTTCCCCGAAGCGCTTGGCACTTATCAGCGGATTATTCGTCCTTCTTTTCTTCCTTCTTGTCGTCGTTGTCATCATCCTTCTTGCCGAGGATGCTGCCGAGTACGCCGGTAATCTTCTCGCCGAGGCCGCTCAGGCCGCCGCTCTTGCCGATTGCTTCCTTGACCATCTCGATGATCTTCTTGATGGTATCGTCATCCGCCTGATCGCCGACCAGTCCGCGGACGGTCGCTGCCGGATCCTTCATGAACTTTTCTTTCAGGTCACCGTCCTTGGTCACCTGCGCAATGATTTTTTCGATCTCAGCCTTAATATCCAGTGCCATTGTAATACCTCCAGATTTTTGTATCACAGAATGCTTATGCTTCCTGCTTCACGATTTCGGAATCGGCATTTTTCTTGACGGATTCGATGCCGTTCATGCATCCGCTCAGAGCCTTGTAGCCTTCGCTGACCGCAATGATCTGACCGTTGGTTGCCTTCAGACGGAAACGGAATTCGCCTGCCTTGTCGTTGTAGATCTCAAACTTCGGGTGCTTTTCCTTGGCAAAGCCCTCGACCGTCTGGTTTTCCACCGCTGCAATCGGCGCATTGCGCTGCACGCTTGCGATACCGGCGCGGCATGCCTTCTCAGTGGTATACACCTCAGAGGTTGCGATGACCTCACCGTTGCCGGCCTTCAGATCAAACTTGATCCCGGTCTTGGTCGTTTTGATCAGATATTTGCCCATTTCCTTGATCCTCCTGTTTTCAAAATCTCCGGCTGTATCACATTCAAACGCAGCCGCTGACTCTATTATACACGAAACTGCACAAAAAGTCAATATCATTTTGATTTTATTTTATCTTTCCGTGCCGGATGCCGAAAAAAGCGCAGGGCTTTTTCGCTTTATCTCGCTGAAACGCAGACGCATCCTGCACGGATTACTGTTGAATCTGCCGAAATCTGCGCGGGAGATTGACAAATCCTTGACAAACCCTGTCGCGTGTGCTATAATATTGCTATCAGTTGCCGGAACGGTCTTGCTGTATCCGGCGGAAAGGGATGTTTTCCATGTACGATGTATTTACGCTCGTCCTTCGACTTACGGTCTTGGCAGATTGTCACAGGCCTGCTTCGTTGTGCACGGGCGTTTCGGAATGATACATGCGGAAAAGTCCGAAATCATGCATAATCAACGGTGTGAGGTCTGAGCAGGCTTCACACCGTTTTTTATTGCGCAGATACTGGGAGGTATCATTATGAAAATCTGTTTTTCCACGCTGGGCTGTCCGGATTTTGAGTGGCCGGATGTATACTCTATGGCAAAAGACCTCGGCTTTGACGGCATCGAGCTCCGCTGCTACGGTCTGCCCGCGGATCCGTTCCGCAGCAAGCCGTTCACCGGCGTCATGCTCCCCAAAACCGTTGCAAAGCTGAAATCCCTCAAGCTGGAAATTCCCTGCATCAGCTCCAACTGCTGCCTGAACGAGCAGGACAATGAAGCACAGAACCGCAGAGAGCTTCTCGCATGTATGGAGCTGGCACAGGCTGTCGGCGCACCGTATGTCCGCGTGCTGGGCGACCGCTACGGCGAGGTGACCGGCGTTGTCGATGACAGCTATCTCGCCTCCGTGCTGACCTCCCTGATTCCGGAGGCGGAAAAGCATGACGTGACGCTGCTGGTGGAAACCAACGGCGTGTTCAGTGATACCAAACGCCTGAAAAAGCTGCTCGATCAGGTCGGCAGCATTCATGTCGCGGCGCTGTGGGATATGCATCATCCGTACCGCTACGGCGGCGAATCGCCGGAGGAAACCGTTTCCACGCTCGGCAATTACATCAAGTTTGTGCAGACGAAGGACAGTTCCTTCAAGGACGGCGTGCTCCGCTATGAGATGATGGGCAGAGGCGACCTGCCGCTGGATGCCATGATGGCAGCACTTTCCGGTATCAATTACACCGGCTTTATCTCGCTGGAATGGGTCAAGCGCTGGATGCCCGGCCTTTCCGATGCAGCCGTCGTGTTCCCGCAGTTTGCAGACTACATGTCCAAGTATCACACCAAGTATAAGCATGAGCTCCAGGTCAGCAACCGCGGCAACGGCTTCTATCCGTGGCCGAAGGAGCGCCTGATCGACTACACCTTCCCGGATGTGCTCGACCGCATCTGCGAGCAGTTCCCGAATCAGTATGCATTCCGCTATACTGAGCTGGACTACACCCGCACCTATCCGCAGTTCCGCGACGATGTCGATACCTTTGCGCGCGCGCTGATCGCAATGGGCGTCGGTGCCGGAGACAAGGTTGCAATCTGGGCAACCAATGTGCCCGCATGGTATATCACATTCTGGGCAACGACCAAAATCGGCGCAGTGCTCGTCACGTTCAATACCGGCAACAAGATCCACGAAACCGAGTATGTGCTCAAGCAGTCCGATACGCACACGCTGGTTATGATCGACGCTTACAAGGGTACCGATTACAATGAGATTATCCGGACGCTGATTCCGGAGATCACCGATTCCGAGCCGGGCAAGCTGGAATCCGCAAAGTTCCCGTTCCTCAAAAATGTCATTACCATTGAGAGCAAGCAGCCCGGCTGCTATACATGGGATGAGGCTGTTGCAAAGTATACGGAGGTGCCGCTGGCTGAGGTCGAGCGCCGCCGCCGCGCAATCAAGAAGGACGACGTCGCAAACATGCAGTATACCTCCGGCACAACCGGATTCCCGAAGGGCGTCATGCTGACACATTATAATGTCGTCAACAACGGCAAGGCCATCGGCGACTGCATGGATCTGTCCTCTGAGGACCGCATGATGATTCAGGTGCCGATGTTCCACTGCTTCGGCATGGTGCTGGCGATGACCGCCTCCGTGACGCATGCCGTCACCATGTCCCCGATCACGGCATTCTCGCCGAGAAAGGGTCTGAACTGCATCAATAAGGAGAAGATCACCTGCTTCCACGGCGTTCCGACAATGTTCATTGCCATGCTCGGACATGAGAACTTCCCGAGCACCGACTTCTCCCACATGAGAACGGGCATCATGGCAGGCTCGCCGTGCCCGATCAAGACCATGGAAGAGGTCATTGAAAAGATGCACATGCCGGAAATCTGCATCACCTACGGTCAGACCGAGGCATCCCCGGCAACGACCATGTCCAAGACGACCGACTCGATTGAAGCGCGCGTCAACACCGTCGGCGGCCCGATTTTCGGCGTCGAATGCAAGATTGTGGATCCGGAAACCGGCGAGGAGGTTCCGGACGGCGTGGACGGCGAGTTCTGCGCCCGCGGCTACAATATCATGAAGGGCTACTACAAAATGCCGGAGGCAACCGCCGCTGTCATTGACGAGGACGGCTGGCTCCATTCCGGCGACCTCGCACGCAGACTGCCGGAGAGCGGCTATTTCAAGATCACAGGCCGCATCAAGGATATGATCATCCGCGGCGGTGAGAACCTCTATCCGAAGGAGATTGAGGACTTCCTCTACACGCATCCGGATATCCGCGACGTACAGGTCATCGGCGTGCCGGATAAGCAGTACGGCGAGGAGGCAATGGCATGCGTCATCCTGAACGAGGGCGCATCCGTCACGGAGGACGAAATCAAGGAATATGTCCGCTCGCATATGGATAAGACCAAGGTCCCGCGCTATGTGCGCTTCGTCGATGCGTTCCCGATGAACGCGGCAGGCAAGATTCTGAAATACAAGATGCGCGAGGAAGCAGTCGATTATCTGAATCTGCACGAGGCAAACAGCATTGTGACGGCGTAATATCCACCCCGACGCAAAACTATTATTATGATGCAAACAGGCGCTGACCGTTTCAGTCAGCGCCTGTTTTGTTGTCTATTTCGGGATTCTTATGTGCTAGCAGCCCTTAAGCAGGGTATGGAAACAGAGTCCATATGACAGACCATCGCACAGCGATACCTTATTTATCCGTTCAGCACCCAGACGCCGGCTGCCAGATAAGCGGCAAAGATGCTCCAGAGCAGATACGGCAGATTCAGCCATGCCGCTGCGCGCTTCACCTTTGCAAACTGAATCATCATCAGCGCGACCAGCACCGCCAGCAGAACGGCCGTCACCGCCGATGCCGCAAACAGCCGGAACCGGAAAAACAGGATACTCCATATAAAATTGACTGCAAGCTGCACCGCATAGAGCGTCAGGGCGCGGCGGCGGCGCATACCGAAGTCCGCCTCCCGCCAGATCAGATAGGCCGAAATGCCCATCAGCGCATACAGGATTGCCCACACAACCGGAAACACCGCGCCCGGCGGGGCGAACGGCGGCTGCACGATCTCCCTGTAAAATGTGGAATCAATGCCCGCAAGCAGCGCCGAAAGTCCGCCGGTCAGCTCTGCCAGCACCACGGAAATCAGCAATTCCGTCCAGTTCCATTTTTTCATAGCTGCACCTCGCATTCATCATTGCTATGAATAGCATATGCAGAACGGTGCGGGAATATACGCAAAAAAACAGACTGCTCCCTGCGGAACAGTCTGCTTGATTGATAAAGAGAAAACGGCAATCAGCGCTTGCTGAACTGCGGTGCACGACGTGCAGCCTTCAGACCGTACTTCTTTCTTTCCTTCATTCTCGGGTCACGCGTGAGGTAACCGGCCTTCTTCAGTGCCGGACGCAGCTCTGCGTTGAACTGAAGGAGTGCGCGTGCAACGCCGTGACGGATTGCACCGGCCTGACCGGTCACACCGCCGCCTGCAACGGTGCAGACAACATCGAACTGTGCACCGGTTTCGGTCAGCTCAAGCGGCTGACGGACGATCAGCTTCAGAGTTTCAAGGCCGAAGTACTCGTCGATGGTTCTGCCGTTGATCGTGACATTGCCGGAGCCCGGATACAGGCGAACTCTTGCAACGGAATGCTTTCTTCTGCCGGTGCCGTAGAACGACTTCAGCTTTGCTTCGTAAGAAACTGTTTCACTCATTGTTCAGGCTCCTTTCTTACAGTGTCCACAGCTCAGGCTTCTGAGCTGCATTCTTGTGCTCAGCATCTGCATAGACGCGAAGACGCTTCATCGAGGTTCTGCCGATGTGATTGTGCGGGAGCATGCCCTCAACAGCAATGTACATTGCATGTTCCGGCTTCTTCTCCATCAGGTCGCGGTAGGACACCTTCTTGAGGTGGCCGATCCAGCCGGTGTGCCAGATCTCAAACTTCTGATCGAGCTTCTTGCCGGTCAGAACTGCCTTGCCGCAGTTGATGATGATAACATGATCGCCGCAATCGACGTTCGGGGTGAAATCGACCTTGTGCTTGCCGCGGAGAATCGCAGCTGCCTTTGCAGCGACACGGCCGAGCGGCTGGCCTGCTGCGTCAATGATATACCATTTCCGGTTGATCTCTGCAACCTTCGGCATCGTGGTTGACATAGTAGTTTCCTCCATACATATTTTTCGGTACCGGAAGTGCGGGGCAATCCACGGGGAGGATTCTGTCCGATTTCCGGCGTGCTTCATTATTATACACGATTCGCAAACGGATGTCAATGGGCAAAATACCGAATTTTCAAAATATATCGCCCGTTCTCTTGTTTTCTCTGTATATCTCTCCGGTTTGCTCGTTTTCTCGTATTTCATTTCATTTTCCGAAGGCTGTGCAGATGATACGAAAAAGCACGTATCTCCGTCAGATTGGCGGGCGAAACAGGCAGCCCGTTTCCGGACTGCCTGCATTCGTGTTATTCTTCCTCGCCGATGGCGGGGAGTGTCGGATCCTTCACAGAGCTTGCGGTGATAACGTCCTCTGCTTCAAATGCGAAGATTTCGATTTCCGGTGCAATGTATTTCATGATGCGTCCTCCTGTAAGCTGTATTCTCTGGCAGCCGTTCCGTAAACGTACAGCGCCCTGACGACGGTTTTCAGTGCCTCATCGTCGGAATTTTTCATGACATAGTATCCGTAGGTCAGCGGGGAAAGCGTAAAGCTCGTTGTTGCGATCCTCGATGTGTCGATCTCGTAGTTGTCCAGTGATACGATCTGTGCCGCGGTGATCCCGCTCATGCTGTAATAGCCCGCATCAACCATGCCGCTGAGATTCGGCAGGTTCCCCTGTTCCGCCTCGACCGAGCGCCCTATAACATAAGGCATGAGCAGCCGGAGTTCAAGCCGGCTGTTCAGTACCAGCGACAGCCTTGCGCGGTGCAGCGGCTGCTTGTAAGGCTCGAAGCTGTCGAGCGTGACGTCACTGATGCCCTCGACCGCGTAATTCTTGCCGCAGAAATAATTGCTTGCAGCCTTGCAGTAATTGTCGAGCGATTCGACCAGTTTTTTCAGGTGTTCATCGGAGGCATAGTTCTGTGAATCGGCAATGTAATCGTTGACGGAATATTGGAGCTTTTTGCCCTCGCAGAGTGTGCCGTCGGATTTGTAAATGTCCATCCGGAGGAATAATTTATCCTCGATGACGAGTGTGACCTTGTCGCCGGCCTGTGTCGCATTGACGCCGAAGGACAGCTTCACGCAGTCCTTGTATTTGCCGGAGGAAATCGGAGTCAGGTCTTCCAGCTTGTATTCCTTTTTGGTGAAGCTGTCGGAGAGGATGAATTTTTCGACATGCGCAGAGTTCGGCTTCACGTAGAAGTTGAGGCCGATCTGGTCGTCCAGTGAAATGCTGACGCCCTTGACAATGTTCCGGCGCGGCTTGAAGGTCAAATAGCCGGGCTCATACGGCGGGTTGTCAATACGTGCGTATTCTATGGAGTGATTTTTAACGTCCGCATACGCTGTAAAGGCACCGCCTTTCAGTCTATCGTTTTCATAGAACAACCACGAATCACGCAACACGGAATCAGTATTCCACAAATCAGATACATAGATTGTTTCCAGATTAAAAGCCTCCTCAAACATCCCCTCCATCTTGGTTACTTTCGATGTATCAAAACTACTGAGATCCAGTGATTTTATTGCTGTCCAGTAAAACATACTGTTCATTTTCAGAACATTCGATGTATCAAAGCTGCTCAGATCCAACTCAGTAAGACGTTCGCAAGTATAGAACATGTAACTCATATCTGTCACGTTGCTGGTGTCAAGGTTGCTCAGATTCAGCGAAGTAATGTTGCAGTAACTAAACATACTGCTCATGTTTGTGACATGCGAGGAATCCGCTTTGGACAAATCAATTTCACGTAATGACGACCAGCCATCGAACAGATGAGAGCAATCCTCCGGCAGCACACAGCCTGCTTCTGTAACGACACGCTTGATTGTTGTGTTGTCCTTGTATACCCAAAGCAGTGGCTTTGTCACTTCTCCTGTCAGCGTCAGCACGCCTGTTTCTTCATTCAGCTGCACCGGCCTCAGCGGCACTGTGCCGTTCAGGCAAAAGTAACCCGGATTTCCGTCTTTGCCGTCAATGCAGGCGTATTGCTTATCTATGTGATTTTCATCATATCTCGTCCCGTTTCCGCCGACTAGTACCGGAACGTTGTGAAACATTTCAGTTGAATTTGTAACAGCATTTGTGTTCCACAAATCAGATACATAAACTGTTTCCAGAATCGGTATGGGTTCATAATAACTGGAGAAAGAACTATCCTCGTACCAATTCGGTTCAGCACCAAACATCCAGGAGTATTCTTCCCACCCATCGCACATGTAGAACATCCGCGTCATATCTGTTACTTTTGATGTATCAAAGCTGCTCAGGTTCAGTACCTGCTGACCTCTGAAGTTTGCGAACATCTCATACATACTTTCTACATTGGATGTATTGAAGTTACTTAGATCTACTGAAACCTCGCTGTTTGCGAACATTCCGGACATATATTTCACACCGGAAGTGTCAATACCGTTCAGATTGATTGATACTCTATGCTGCAAATCACTAAACATATCTGACATACTTGTTACATTAGAAGTGTCAGCTTTTGATAAATCTATTCTGCTTACACCATACCACCACCTATGATAATGATATTCGCGGTCACTGTCAGGCTCCCAGATGCATTCCCATTCGCCACCGTCGAAAAGATTACTGCAATCTTTGGGAAGAACGCAGCCCTCGTTTGCTACAATACTTTTGACTTGCCATGCAGGGTAATCTTCGTCATCATCCCTGATTTCTGGTGCGCGGTATGCCCAGATCTGCTCCTTTGTCACCGCACCGCTCAGCGTCAGCACGCCGGTTTCCTCATCCAGCGTCACGCTGCCCGCGGCATGTGCCGTCAGCGGTGTGTTCAGCAGTTCCGCGCCGCCCGGCACAACAGGCAAAGCCCCACACAGCATTGCCAGCGCCATGGCAGCAGCCGCTGCCGCCTTCGTTCGTTTCCTCATCATAAAACCTCCTTTTCGTATCAGCAAATGCACTTCGTCACACCGCACCCGCAGATGCGCTGTGCTGATTTTATTATAACATAATCAAATGATATGCACAACGGGCAAAGACAAGCCAAAAGTGTAGAAAACATCAGCGGAATTTGAACAGAATATAGCAGTAATATACAATTTTGCGTGATATTGCCGCATGATATGCCGATGCAGTGCCGTTTGCATGTGCCTGCCCGGAATCCCGGTTGTTCTGTCCGATTGTCCCCACCCTCTGCGTTTTCGCAATCCGCGACTTGACTTTGTATGCAGATATTGCTATAATGATAGTGTATGAGCCGATACAGACAGGAGGGATACACATGCCTGACTACACAACAGAGGGGCTTGCCGCCGAAATCTTCTCGGAGATGCTGCGCCGGAACGGAGAAGGCTTCACGCTCATCCGGGAGGTCGGCACCGTGACAGGGCAGCACGGCATGGAGGCACTGGTCGAAAATGCCGCCGTGTTCCGCGAGCTGGCAGACCGCTTTCCGGATCTGAAAATCACCTACCCGCAGACCGTGCTCTCCGAGGCGGACGCGCACACGCGGACGAATGCCGTCATTCAGGTGCCGGAGCCGTTTGCGGCGCATCACTGCGGCACGGCATTTCAGCAGATCATGCATGACAAATGGCAGCCGCAGCTCGACGAGCTGACCGCGGAGATCACCCGCAGGCTGCGCAGGCATGAGTTCAAAACCGCAAGGCTGTTCAGCGCCAATCCGCTGGCTGGCTCCGCTTCGTTCCGCGTCACGGATGAAACCGCGGAATCGGACATCTGGACGATCCTGCTGGAAAGCTGCGGGCTGTATCCGCTGCAGTGGGACGACGAGATCACCGGCATGGCGCTGCTGCTCTGCGATGCACTGAAAACCGCGCTCGCTGAGGAGAAACGCGAAATCCTGGAGGTCGCCGCCGAGCGCAATCCGGCAGAAAAATGCTGCACCGTCACGGTGTACTATTCCATGAAACAGGACTGAATCTATGCTTTCGTTTATCACAAATTCCCCGGCGGAAACCCATCAGCTTGCCAAGCGGATCGGGGCGGCACTCCGGCCGGGCACCTGCGTCGCCTTCTTCGGCGGGCTCGGCGCGGGCAAAACAACCTTTACAAGAGGACTTGCCGAGGGGTTGGGGCTGCCGGATCTGGTCAGTTCCCCGACCTTCGCGCTCGTCAATGAATATCACGCGGCGGGCTGCGTTTCGGTGTATCATTTTGATATGTACCGCGTGACCTCCCCGGAGGCGCTGGAAACAACCGGCTTCTGGGATTATCCGCTGGAGGATTCGGTCTTTGTGATCGAATGGGCGGAGAATATCGAGGAGGATCTGCCGGAGCCGCTGCTGAAAATCACGATCACCGGTTCAGGCGATCAGCCGCGGCAGATCACACTGGAAGGAGATGAGCTGCTTGATCATTTTAGCAGTTGATACCTCGGGCAGCACCGCATCCTGTGCCGTCACGGAAAACGGCACGCTGCTCGGTTACCGGATGCTGTATACCAAGCGGGCGCACTCGCAGATTCTGCTGCCTATGGTAAAGGATATGCTTGCGGAAACCGGACACACCGTGCAGGACGCTGACATCTTTGCCGCAGCAAACGGGCCGGGATCATACACCGGTCTGCGCATCGGCATTTCCGCGATGCAGGCGCTGGCCTTCGCGGGCGGCAAAAAGTGCGCGGGCATTTCCTCGCTGGAGGGGCTTGCATGGAATCTCTGCGGCAGAACGGGGATTCTCTGCGCGTGTCTTGCCGCACGAAAAAATCTCTGCTACTGCGCATTTTTTGAGAGCAACGGCAGAATCGTCACCCGCCTGACGGAGGACAGCATTCTGGAGGCGGGCGACATCGCCGCACAGATTGAGCATTACAATGAACCGGTCATGGTCATCGGAGACGGCGCCGCGATTCTGCACGAGAGCTGCGAGAGCTTCCTCGAAGCGCCGATGCACCTGCGCGACCAGTCCGCATGCGGCATCGCAATGGCCGCGATGCATACCGAACCGGTTTCTCCGGAGAATCTGACCGTCAGCTATTTGCAGGCAGTCAAAATCGGATAACTCACACTATTCAGGAGGTATACTATCATGATTGCAATCGGAAGTGACCACGCCGCAGCGGATCTGCGGAAGATCGTCAAGGAATATCTGGAGGATCAGGAGATGCCGTACATCGACTGCGGCACCGACGAATCCCCGAGCGACTATCCTGTCATTGCCAAAGAGGTCTGCAAGAAGATTCAGGACGGAGAAGCCGATATGGGCATTCTGCTCTGCGGAACAGGCATCGGCATGAGCCTGACCGCCAACAAGATGAAGGGCATCCGCGCGGCGGTCTGCTCGGAAACATACAGCGCAAAATACACCCGCCTGCACAACGACGCGAATGTACTCTGCATGGGCGCACGCGTGGTCGGCTCGGGACTTGCAAAGGAAATCCTCGATGCGTTTCTGTTCACCGAATTTGAGGGCGGACGGCATCAGCGCAGAGTGGATATGATTATGGAGCTGGAGAAATAAAGTATCTGTGATGCACGGATACTGCTGAAAGGAAAAACGTGATGCCGCGAGATAACTGCCCGGTGCAGCGCTGACAGAAGGCTGTATCGGGACACGATCATTCTGTCAGACTGCACCTTTTATATCCGTACAAATGAATATGATGAAAAGGAGCAGTTATGATGAACAAAACTGAATTACTCGAAAGCTGGAAGGCCGAGGAGCGTCAGGCACAGATGCGCGGCTGGGATTTTTCATACCTTGACGGCAGAATGCAGTCCGGGGACGACGACCTCCCGTGGGATCTCACAGAGGTTCTGCGGCGGTATCTTCAGCCGGATGACCATCTGCTGGATATGGACACCGGCGGCGGGGAATACCTGCTGTCAATCGGACACCCGCACGAAAACACCGCGGCCACAGAGGGCTGGGTGCCGAATATCGCACTGTGCAAAGAGCGTCTGCTGCCGCTGGGCATCGACTTCCGCCCCATGCCGGATGAATCCGCAATGCCGTTTGACGACGCGCAGTTTGACGTGATTCTCAACCGGCACGGCAGCTATGACGTCCGCGAATTAAAGCGCGTCCTGAAACCGGGCGGCGTCTTTGTGACGCAGCAGGTCGGCAGGGACAATGACCGCGAGCTCGTGCAGCTTCTGCTGCCGGATGTGCCGGTTCCGTTCCCGAAGCATGCGCTCGCAGAGCAGGCAGAACAGTTCCGGCAGGCGGGCTTTGTGATCCGCGAACAGGGAGAAGTGCATCTGCCGATCCGGTTTTATGACGTCGGGGCACTGGTCTGGTTTGCGCGGGTCATCGAATGGGAGTTCCCCGGGTTCTCTGTTGACCGCTGCATCGAGCAGCTTTTTGCCGCCGAACAGCTCTGCCGGGAACAGGGGTATCTTGAAGGGCGCATTCACAGGTTTTATCTGGTGGCTGAACAATAAGCAGCGGAACAGAAACAAAAACACAGTCCGCTTGCGCAGCGATACATATATAAAGGTCACACGGCTCCGCACGGAGCTGATGATAGATTTTATCTGAAAGAGGTTACAAACATGAAAAAGAGAAAAACAACGGCACTGCTGATCTCAGCGATGCTGAGTGTCAGTGCACTCTCGTTTCCGGTCGGCACAACAGCCGCAGCGGGAACAGAGATCAAGGTCGAGTTTGAAAGCGGCACGCTGACAGACTGCGAAAACCGTGAGCCGATCACATGGGAGCAGATCGACGAGGACGGCTTCGGCAATGTCTGTGACATGAAGGGCTGGTCGGGCGACAGCTATGTCTACATCGACCGCAAGGACGCCGCCGCGACCGTCACAGTCAACGCACCGGCAGACGGCTACTATGCGCTGAACATCTGCTATATCCAGTGCTTCGGCAATCCGGAAAAGCCTGACAAAACGCAGTATCTGCTGGTCAACGGCGAATCGCAGGGCGAAATCCTGTTCCCGTTCAACTCCGGCAAGGGCTGGGAGGAACTGCCCGCGGGCTACGTGCATCTGAACAAAGGCGAGAACACGATCACGATCAAGAGCTACTGGGGCTATACCTTCCTTGACTACATCCGGCTGACGGACGCCCCGGCCTATCTGACGAGCTTCACGCCGGACGATGCGCCGTGCAATCCGAACGCGAGCACCGAAGCCCGCAAGCTCTATGCCTATCTGCGGAGCGTTTACGGCAAGCATATCCTCTCCGGTCAGCAGGAATACTGCGGCTCACACAATTATAATAAGAATGCATGGGAATCGCAGGGCAAGGAGATTGACTATCTCGTTGACAACGAAGCGGAATTTGAGTATATTCAGGAAAAGACAGGCAAACAGCCCGCAATCCGCGGCATTGACTTCCTGTTCTATAACACGACAAAAGCCTACGAGGACGACGCGCCGGAGCGCGTGGTCGCTTGGTACAAGGACAAGGGCGGCATCCCGACCGTGACGTTCCACTGGAATGTCCCGACCGAAAAGGGCAGCAGCGAGGTCGCGTTCTATGTCGAATCCGCAGCAAACGGCGGCAATTTCACAACCTTCAGCGCTGCCAACGCAGTCAAGGAGGGCACATGGGAGCACGAGAAAATTGACGCCGATCTGGAAAACCTCGCAAAGCAGCTCGGCAAGGCGCGCGACGCCGGTGTACCGATCCTGTTCCGTCCGCTGCATGAGGCAGAGGGCGCATGGTTCTGGTGGGGCGCAGACGGCCCCGAGGCCTGCAAGGCGCTGTACCGCTACATGTGGGATCAGCTGACGAACAAGTACAAGCTGAACAACCTGCTCTGGATCTGGACGGGCTCGACCTCCGCACATGCGTCCGAATGGTATCCGGGCGACGAATACGTCGATTTCCAGGGCATTGACAAGTACAATGCGATCAATAACAACGACCCGAATCCGAGCGCGATTTCCGCGACGTTCTACTCGATGGTCGCGCAGACGGAGGGCCGCAAAATGGTCGTCATGAGCGAGAACGACACGATCCCGTCGCTGGAGAATCTGCTCAATGACAAGGCCGCGTGGCTGTATTTCTGCCCGTGGTATCAGCGCTATCTGACCGAGCTGACCGATCCGGCCGAGCTGAAAAAGATCTACACGAGCGATTACTGCATCACGCTGGACGAGCTGCCGGACTGGGACACCTACGATCCGGCGCTCCCCGCAGCAACCACGAAGCCTGCCGCAACGACCGCTGCACCCGCTGTGACAACTACGGCTCCGGCCGTTACGACCGCGGCTCCGGCTGTGACGACGCAGGCACCTGCCGCAACGACGGCCGCGCCGGAGAAAAAGCCGACGCTGCTCGGTGACGCAAATTGTAGCGGCACGGTTGATGTTTCGGATGCCGTGCTGATTGCAAGATTCGCCGCAGAGGACAGAACCGCCGAGATCACCGATCAGGGGCTTGTCAACGCGGACTGCGACAGCGAGCCCGGCGTCACCGGCACGGACGTCACCCGCCTGCTCCGGTATATCGCAAAGCAGTTCACGAAAGAAGAATTTGAGAACAAGTGATATTTCACAAAAATACTGCGAAAAGCCGCCGATCATTCTACCGGCGGCTTTTCGTCAGCTCTTGACAAACCGGCGAAAATTTTGTATAATGAAAAAGCCGCATGCTGGATGGTTTAAGCCGTAGTCTGCCCGTTTCCGGACAGAAACGCACCGTTCGCAGCGAGATTATGGAAAAGGCAGGTGCCACAATACCATGTATGCAGTCATTCTGACAGGCGGCAAGCAGCTGAAGGTTGAAGAGGGCAGCGTCATTCGCGTTGAGAAGCTCGCAGCTGAGGTTGATGATACCGTCACCTTCGATCAGGTCGCAGCCATCGGCGATGAGAGCGGTCTGACCGTCGGCGCACCGCTCGTTGACGGTGCAAAGGTCACCGCGACGGTGCTCGCAAACGGCAAGGGCAAGAAGATCCGCGTCTTCACCTACAAGCCGAAGTGCGGCCAGAAGCGTGCAATGGGCCACAGACAGCCGTTCACGCAGGTTCGCATCGACTCTATCAGCAAATAAGCACGGGCTATGCTGAAAGCGCATTTTATGCGTCAGAACGGGATGCTGATTTCCTGTACTGTTTCGGGACACGACGAATATACGGAGGATGCCGGTTATTCGGTGCTCTGTGCGGCTGTGTCCTCTGCCGTTCAGCTGACCTCCGCACTCCTTTCGGACTGCTTCGGCGCGCCGGAGGACTGCGTTACGGTCACACCGGCGGCAAACGAACAGAATCAGATCTCGATTCGGCTCGAAAAGCCGGATCCCGTGCATTCCAGAATCCTTAACGGGCTGCTGCTGCATTTTCAGGCACTGGCGGAGGACAGCGGAAACGCATTCCGCGTCACAGTATCCGGCTCCTGAGGCAGACAGCACAATCTGAAAACGGAGGTGTATTTCAATGATCCGTATTAGCATGCAGTTCTTCGCGCACAAGAAGGGCGTCGGTTCCACCAAGAACGGCCGTGATTCCGAGGCAAAGCGCCTGGGCGTCAAGCGCGGCGACGGTCAGTATGTGCTGGCCGGCAACATTCTCGTTCGTCAGCGCGGTACACACATCCACCCGGGCAACAATGTCGGCATCGGTTCGGATGATACCCTGTTTGCGACGATCGACGGTCAGGTTCGTTTCGAGCGTTACGGCCGTGACCGCAAGCGCGTCAGCGTCTACGCTGTCGAGCAGTAAGAAAAAGCACGGTACCGTGCCGGAGCGTTCCGGTGCGGTGCCGCTTATGCGATGACCGCATAGTCCCCTTGCTGTTCCGGCAGGGGGATTTCTTATGAGGTGAGTTTATGTCTATGTTCGTGGATCAGGCAAGGATCCGCATCGAGGCCGGCAACGGCGGCGACGGCGCAGTCAGCTTCCACCGCGAGAAATATGTCGCGGCGGGCGGACCGGACGGCGGCGACGGCGGCAAGGGCGGCGATGTCGTGTTTGTTGCCGATGACCATTTCACATCCCTGATCTCCTTCCGCTATAAGCGGAAATATGTTGCAGAGAACGGGCAGAACGGTGCCGCCAAGCGCTGCACCGGAAAAAGCGCCCCCGATCTGGTCATCAAGGTGCCGCGCGGCACGGTCATTCGGGAGGCGGAAAGCGGCAGAGTCATGGCGGATATTTCCGGCGATGAACCCGTCATCCTTGCGAAGGGCGGCAGAGGCGGCAAGGGCAATCAGCATTTTGCGACCTCGACCAGACAGGTGCCCCGCTTTGCAAAGCCCGGCTTCGACGGCGAAAAGTTCGACGTCATCTTAGAGCTCAAGCTGCTCGCAGACGTCGGTCTGGTCGGATTCCCGAACGTGGGCAAATCCACGCTGATCTCTGTCGTATCGGCTGCCAAGCCGAAGATCGCAAACTATCATTTCACCACGCTGGAGCCCGTGCTCGGTGTTGTCCGGCTCGATGACGAGCGCTCGTTCGTCATGGCCGATATCCCCGGCCTGATTGAGGGCGCTGCGGAGGGCGCCGGGCTCGGACATGCCTTTCTGCGGCATGTGGAGCGCTGCCGACTCATCGTCCATGTGATTGACGTTTCCGGCAGCGAAGCGCGGGATCCGATCGAGGATTTTGAAATGATCAACAAGGAGCTCCGCAATTTCTCCGAGGAGCTGAGCGAATGTCCGCAGATTGTTGCGGCGAATAAGGCCGACCTTGCGGACGAAGCGCAGATTGAACGGCTCCACAGCTATATCGCTGACAAGGGACTGCCGTTCTTCGTGATCTCCGCAGCCGCCGTGCAGGGCACAAGACCGCTGCTCGACGAGATTGCGGCGACGCTCGCAACACTGCCGCCGGTCAAGCGCTTTGAGCCGGAGGCTGTTCCGGAGAAGGCACCGGAGGAGCAGAAGAAGTTTACGGTCGAGATCGACAGTGACGGTGTGTATCAGGTTGATGCACCGTTCATGGAACCGATCATGCGCACGATCAATCCCGATGACTGGTCGTCGCTCCAGTATTTCGAGCGCGTGCTCCGCAGCAGCGGCATCATTGACAAGCTCGAGGCAATGGGCGCGAAGGAGGGCGTGACCGTTTCGATCAACGGTTTTGAGTTCGATTATGTCGATTGATTTTCTGGAAACGCAGCAGCCGCTGACACCGGACGAGGCCAAGCAGTACAGCCCGCTGACGCTCGCATTCCTGGGCGACAGCGTCTATGAGGTCATGGTGCGCGAAACGCTCCTGCGGGAGGCAAACCGCCCGGCCAGAGAGCTGCATCAGCAGGCCGTCGCCCATGTCAGAGCCGCCTATCAGGCGAACGCGGCAGGCCGGATTGCGGATCTGCTGACAGAGGCGGAAGCGGATATTCTACGCCGCGGAAGAAATGCAAGCGGCATCAGCGTGCCGAAGCACGCAACCCCGGCGGATTACCGGAAGGCAACAGGCTTTGAATGCCTGTTCGGATATTTATATCTCTGCGGGCAGACCGCCAGACTGCGCGAGCTCTTCGCCGTGATCTGGCAGGAAACTCAGCAGGAACACGATTTTTCAGAATAGGAGGCGTTCTTCATGTCCGGACATTCCAAGTGGAATAATATCAAGCGGAAAAAGGAAGCAACGGATGCCGTCAAGGCAAAGATCTTCACAAAGATCGGCCGTGAGATGATGGTTGTCATCAAAGAGGGCGGCCCCGATCCGAACAACAACAGCAAGCTGCGCGACCTGATTGCAAAGGCAAAGGCAAACAATGTGCCGAATGACAACATCGACCGCCTGATCAAAAAGGCAGCCGGCGACAGCGACAAGAACAACTACGAAGCACTGACCTACGAGGGCTACGGCCCGAACGGCGTGGCCGTCATCGTCGAGTGCCTGACCGATAACAAGAACCGCACCGCAGGCAATATCCGCCATTACTTCGATAAGTTCGGCGGCAACCTCGGCACCACGGGCTGCGTTTCCTACCTGTTCTCCCAGAAAGGCATCATCGTCATTGAGCATGAGGGCGAGCTGGAGGAGGACGCTGTGCTGGAGGACGTCATGGAGCTCGGCGGCGACGATATGACGTATTCCGAGGACAGCATCGAGATCGTCTGCGATCCGGCAGCTGTCAGCGACCTGCGCGAGGGTCTGACCGCAAAGGGATATCTCGTCACGTCCGCAGAGGCTGAGGAGGTTCCGAGCACCTATGTCACGCTGACCGAGGAGGAATCCCTCCGCAAGATGGGGCTGCTGCTTGAGCATCTGGAGGATGACGACGACGTCCAGAACGTGTGGCACAACTGGGATATGCCGGAGGAGGACTGAACGGTTCTTCCGCATCCCGGGCAGAATTGATCATACCATTCTCAGAAGGCACATCGGAAGATGTGCCTTCTTTTTGCGGGCAACACCCGCCTGAATTGATCTGAAGCTCTCCGGCAGGGGGCTTGTATCATAAAGAACACCGCTCTCCGCTTGCTTTTTGCAGTATAATATGCTATAATGAAAGCAGATTTTCCGAATATCCAATCAGCCGCATCACTGAAAAAGGAGTATCTCTGATGATTGCTACCGTCACCATGAATCCCGCCGTGGATTACACCGTTCTGCTGGAAGAACCGCTTGTCCGGAACAGCGTCAACCGCACCTCACACGAGCGCATTACCGCGGGCGGCAAGGGCGTCAATGTTTCGCTGATTTTGCAGCAGCTCCAGATTCCGACAACCGTTTACGGCTACCTTTCCGGCACAACCGGCACCATGATCGCGGAACAGCTCCAGCGCACCCAGATCCCGACGGACTGGATCGTGCTGCCGAACCAGATGAACCGCATCAATCTGAAAGTCAAGGATCACGACACGGTCACAGAGCTGAACGGCAGAGGCGTCGCGGTTTCCCCCTCTGACGCAAAGCTGCTCCAGGAAAAGCTGCGCAAATACGGCGACGGCGACTACATCGTGCTGGCAGGCTCCGTTCCTGCCGGAGCACCTGCTACCTTCTACGCCGACATGATGCACGCGCTGGCCGATACCGGCGTGCGCTTTGCCGTCGATGCAGAGGGCGAGGCGCTCCGTGCAGCACTTGCAGAGCATCCGTTTGTGGTCAAGCCGAATCTGCGCGAGCTCTGCTCCGTGTTCGGCATTGATGAGATCGTGACATGGTGGGATGCGCTCCCCTACGGCAGACAGATGATCGAAATGGGCGCGCAGCATGTGCTGCTCTCCCTCGGCGCAGACGGCGCGCTGCTGTTCAATGAGGAAAACCGCATCTGGCATCTCTCCGCACCGCACGGCGAGGTCAAGAACGCGGTCGGCTCCGGCGATTCGATGCTCGGCGGATTCCTCGCAGGCTGCGCGACCGGCAGAGAGATCACGGAGGCACTGCGCATCGGCATCGCAGCAGGCTCTGCAACCGCGTTCAGCGAGTGGATCGCAACGCGCTCCCGCATGGATAATCTGCTGAAAGCGCTCCCCTGCCCCACAGAACTGTTATGATCGTACTGATTTTGATTTGCATTCTGATCCCGCCGGAATTATACTGCATGGGGAAGCATTTCCGTGCTCTGCAGGAAATCTTCCGGCGCAGCAGCTACGATGGCAGATGCAATGGCATCGTGCTTTCGCGGAAGGAAGTCGGATTATTCGCTCCGCGCCGCTGGGAGTACACCGTAAAATACACGGTGAACGGCGAGACCTATATTTGCAGTTTCCGGCATCATGAACCGGATGATCCGATGCAGTCCGGCGAGGAGCTGCCGGTCATTTATCCATCCGAACATCCCGCCCGCGGCTGTGCGCTGCATGATACCGAATGCTTTCACTGGCGCACAGAGGCGCTGATCCGATACGGCTTTCTGATTGCAGGAACAGCCACTTTCTGTTCAATGCTCTGTATGGCGCTGCCCTCGCGGTTCCTGACAGCGGCAGTCACAGTCAGCGCACTGATCCTTGTTCTGTCACTGCTGCTGACCGGCGGTTTCATCATCGGGCTGCGCATTTTCTGGCACACGCAGAGCTTCCGGACGGTCGGCACCGTGCTTTCATGCACCCCCGGATTCAGAAAACAACAGATGATCCGGACAGTAGGATATGAATCAGACGGTGAATCCTTTGTTTTTACCGATACCCGTTCAAACATGAACTTTCACATGTATCAGTTCGGCGATCCCATTTCCATCCGGTATCTCAAGCGCGCACATTTTGTTGCAGAATGTAACGATCAATCCCTGTTCTGGAGCATCCTCGCCATTCTGTTCCTGCTGCTGTATACCGGCTTTTTGCTGTATTTTATGATCGGAGCTATCACAGAACATCTCTAAGGAGCACACGCCATGTTTTGGGGGCTTATCATCTGCATTGTGCTGGCAGTTGAGTTCTTTTTCATCATCCGGTGTTTTTTCCGGCTGCGGGAGATTCTGCGGCGCAGCACATATACCTACCGCACACGCGGCTCTGTCACAGAGGTCAAACAGATCAAAAGCGGCGAGGTTCCGAACTTCCGCTATACCGTGCGCTTTCTCGCTGACGAGCAGCCGTATCAGTTCCGGTTTGAACGCAAAGCGCCCGACGATCCGATCGCGGTCGGCAAACGCATTGTGGTTTATTATCCGGAAGGAAAGCCCGCTGCGGCATATGCAGCACTCGAAACAGACCGGTTCCAGAAGCAGTACGGGCTGACACTGGCGCATATCTTTCTGCTGTATCTGACAGCATTCGGTTCCGTCTTAGTCTCCGAATTTCTGCCGAAAAGCCTGCAGATGCCTGCTGCGCGGGGCAGTATGACGATCTGGATCGCAGCATGCCTGCTGTTCGCTGCATTTCTCATCTGGCATCGCATCTATATGCGGACGCAGAGCGCAAGCACCGAGGGCGTTGTGCTGCGGTCTGTGTACCACAGCTACAGAAGCAGTATGTCACACCGGCAGACGATCCGCTATACAGTCGGCAGCGAGACATATATCTTTACGCAAACCCAGACCGGCTGGTTTTCCAACTCGCACCGTCAGGGCGAACGCATCCCGATCCGGTATCTGAAAAAAGCGCCGTTCGCCGCGGAATGTGCAGATCATACAGAACTGCTGCCGTGGTTCGGCGTCTTCATGGCACTGTATTTTCCGGCGCTGATGCTGTTCTGGCATCTGACCGGCGCATAAATGCGAATGCGGCGAAATACTTGACATTTTTCCCGTTCTGCATTATAATAGAAGGGCATATTATGGAAAGGCGGTTTTTCGCATGAAAAATACGGATAAGCAAATGGATCAGCTCGTCGCGCTCTGTCAGGGTCGCGGCTTTGTGTACGCTGGCTCCGAGATTTACGGCGGCCTTGCAAACACATGGGATTACGGCCCCCTCGGCGTGGAGCTGAAAAACAATATCAAGAAGGCATGGTGGCACTTCTTCGTGCAGGCCAATCCGCACAATGTCGGTCTGGACAGCGCCATCCTCATGAATCCGCAGACATGGGTTGCATCCGGTCACCTCGGCGGCTTCTCGGATCCGCTCATGGACTGCCGCGAGTGCAAAACCCGTCACCGCGCGGATAACCTGATCGAGGACTTCGACGGCACAAACGTCGCGGGCTGGACGAATCAGCAGATGACCGACTACATCAAAGAAAAGGGCATCGTCTGCCCGAACTGCGGCAAGGCAAACTTCACCGATATCCGCCAGTTCAACCTGATGTTCAAGACCTTCCAGGGCGTCACCGAGGACAGCAAATCTGAGCTGTATCTCCGCCCGGAAACCGCACAGGGCATCTTCGTCAACTTTGCGAATATCCAGCGCACCACCCGCCGCAAGATTCCGTTCGGCGTCGGCCAGATCGGCAAATCCTTCCGCAATGAGATCACGCCCGGAAACTTCATTTTCCGCGTCCGTGAGTTCGAGCAGATGGAGCTTGAGTTCTTCTGCAAGCCCGGCACCGACCTGGAATGGTTCCAGTACTGGCGCGGCTACTGCAAGGACTTCCTGCTGAAAATCGGTCTCAAGGAGGAGAATCTCCGCCTGCGTGATCACTCCGCAGAGGAGCTCTGCTTCTATTCCAAGGCAACCACGGACTTTGAGTATCTGTTCCCGTTCGGCTGGGGCGAGCTCTGGGGCGTCGCAGACAGAACCGATTACGACCTCACCCAGCACAGCAACACCTCCGGCAAAACGCTTGATTACTTCGATCCGGAAACCAACGAGCGCTATATCCCGTATGTCATTGAGCCGTCCCTCGGCGTGGAAAGACTGTTCCTGTCGATCCTGACGGAGGCCTATGACAGCGAGGTGCTCGGCACGGACGACAAGGGCAAGGAGGATGTCCGCACAGTCATGCACTTCCACCCGATGCTCGCGCCGTTCAAGTGCGCCGTGCTGCCGCTCTCGAAGAAGCTCTCCGAGAAGGCACGCGAGGTCTACGATATGCTTTCGCAGTATTTCATGGTCGATTTCGACGACACCGGTTCCATCGGAAAGCGTTATCGCCGTGAGGACGAGATCGGCACGCCGTTCTGCGTCACCTACGATTTCGATACCGCAGAGAGCGACAACTGCGTGACCGTCCGCGACCGCGACACAATGGAGCAGGTTCGCATCCCGATCACCGAGCTTGTTGCCTATCTCATGGACAAAATCAAATATTAAGCAGCAGCCGGTATGTGAACGCATACCGGCTGACTTTTTGTCTGATGCTGTTTTTGTACAGGATTATATATCAGTTATTCGGTATCATATGTCATTGAATAATAATACAGAGTGTAGTATTATAGTATCTGGAAACCGGATTACAAGGGCTGCCGCAGGCGGCTGTTTCTCCCCCAAGGATCAGTCAGCCGGCAGTCCTCCTTCCCCAATTCAACCCAAAATGTAAACCCCATATTCTTTCCCTCTCTGCGCAGAGGAAGCAGATGCCTGACTTGGTATCTGCTATTATTTTTTTGCGGGCAGTGCCCGCCTCCGTTGATCCAAAGCGCTCCGGTCAGCCGGCTACTGCACAAAAGCTGCTCCTCTCTGCTTGCTTTTTGCCGTATAATATGTTATAATAGTATTATCTTAATGAAGCAGGGGCGAGGCATCATGCATCCGATTGAACATTTCAAGACCGTCACAAGGCACCGGCATATGGTGCTGCGGCACTGTATCAAGGCCGGGATCCCGATCCAGGGGCTGCTCCACGACCTTTCCAAATTCACGCCGACCGAATTCATTCCCGGCATGTGCTATTATCAGGGCACGCGCAGCCCGAATGAACAGGAACGCGAGCTGTTCGGCTATTCCGAAGCGTGGATGCACCACAAGGGCCGGAACAAGCATCATTTTGAATACTGGATTGACATCAATCCTGAAAGCAAGGTCTACGAGCCGGTCGAAATGCCCGTAAAGTATCTGATCGAGATGTTCTGCGACCGCGTGGCGGCGAGCAAAATATACCGCGGGGAAAAGTACAGGGACAGCGACCCGCTGGATTATTTTAACTCCGGCATGGAGCGCAAGCGCCCGATTCACCCGAAAACCGCGAAGAAGCTGCATTTTCTGCTAAAAATGCTCGCAGAGAAGGGCGAGGACAAAACCTTTGCCTATATCCGCCGCATGAAAAAGTAAACAGAATCGCATATCCATAACAAAGGCGTCAGCTGCAAAAACAGCCGACGCCTTTTCGTTTATTAAGCGGTATCTCCGATGGATTGATCATGGGGCTCTGCCCCAAGCCCTGCCAAAGGGAAAAATCCCTTTGGGATCCCGCAATAAGGAAAGCAGAGTAAATGCCTCATTTTCATCATAACGGGATTCTTAAGGGACACTGTCCCATAAGCGGGAGTTTGAGGGCAGCGCCCTCATTTTGAATCCGCCGGAGGCACTTCTGTCCGCCGGAGGCAAATCTGCCTTGACTGTGTTCAGCGCCGCAGCTTTCTGCCGCACATGGGGCAGTATCTGGCCGGACGCGTTTCCGTCACATCCGCATCGTTCCTGTATGAGCCGGTGATTTTTCCGGAACGGCTGCAAAACGGGCATGCCCACCCCGAGCCGCCGATGCTCCATCCGAGCACGAATCCGAATACCGCGCCGATAACCAGGCCGGTTGTGACCGGGTTTTCTGACGGCACAAAGCTCCCCGCGGCAGCCGTATGCACAGCCGCCGTGCTTATCATATGCACGATCTGTTCAGCCGGTACCAGTGTCATGATTACAGGCACGGAACACCACCCTTTCTCACAGAAACGGGACACAGCGCATCACGGCAGAACGGCAGCGGGAACCGTACTCAGACGCAGAAATAAGACTGTAAAGCAACGAACAAATTGCTGCGCATCTGCAAGACCGAACGGAAGGTTATTCCGGCCTTATTATAACACATTTCCCGCGGCTTGACAAGGCATCGGCGGGATTTTGGATGTTCCGTCAGTTTTCGTGCTGCAAATTTGGGGAGTATGCCGAATGACCGTACAAATCGCGGAAAAGTGCCTGAAAACCCGGCGAACTTGTTGGATGTTGCACGCAGTCACTCAAATTGCTCTTTTTTATATAAAGCAAACAGTTTCACATCGAAATTTGTTTATGAAAATATACGAGTTAGGTTCACTTTTGTGCATTGCGCGTTTTGGAAGAATGTGGTATGATATAAATACAGGCAAGGGCAAGCATGACGCGAACGGCCGCAGGGATCTGTCCCCGGGAACGGATCCTGCGCAAGAGAGAAAATACTGTCCGGCGGCAGCGTCACGGTCATGTAAGTCCTTGACATTTTTGACAAAATGTGTTATACTGAGAGTGTACGGGGGGGGATTTATACTCCCTGTACAGCAGAAAGGCGTATTTGTTGGAGTTTCGTGCTGATTCAGTACATGACCGCTGCATACATGCCCTTTTTTCTTCAGCCTTTCTGCTCTGCACCCCGGTACATGATGCCCCGGTCTGCTGTAAACCGGACAGGCATTTTGTATAAATCATGTATGTACAGGTTATGTAAGGAGGTAATTTCATGCACAGCACAACAAGAAAGCGCAGAGTTCAGGCTGCGTCGTTCATGCTCAGCGCATTTGCGCTCAGCGGGATCGCGTTCCTGAAACCTGCAACGCTCAAGGCTTCGGCCAACATGTCATTCCCGCAGAATGGCGTCAATTACTACATGGACGACGAAAAAAAGACCATTACGGCGGTTTCACTTGTCAATGAATCCGCCACCAGTGTCGTCTTTGAAACCAGATCGACGTTCTCGCCCGACACGTACACTTACGTCATCGGCGACAGCATGTTGAAGGGCAACACCACTGTCACCAGTATCAAGGTCAAGTCCGGCTTCAAGCGGATTGAAACAGACGCATTTTCGGGCGCAACAAAGCTGAAGACAGTTGATTTGTCCACTGCTACGCACCTGGAAACGATCGGCAACACCGCGTTCCAGAACTGCGATGCGCTGACTACGATCACCGGCGGCGAAGACTGCCCGCTGAAGTACATCAACTACTGTGCATTTTATGGCTGCGATGCACTGACCAGCGTGAATCTTTCCCAGTTCAAGAAGCTGTCTTCACTGGGCAACGGCGCATTCTATTACTGCTCTAACCTGACCACGGTCACGGTGCCGTCTTCTCTGGAATACATCGGCACACAGGCATTCCAGAACTGCAAAAAGCTGACCACAGTGAATCCGTTCGTTTTCAACGGCAGCCTCAGCGGGTATTCTCTGAAATCCATCGGTTCCAGCGCTTTTGAATACACCAACCTCAGAACCTTTGAGGTTCCGAACAAGTGCAGCACTATCGGCAAAAAGGCATTTGCAAACTGCACGAACCTCACCACCTGCTCATTCTACAACTGGGCTGTCATTAAGAATCTGCCGGAAAGCATGTGCGAAAATGACACGAGTCTGTACAGAGTCGATTTGCCGTATTCTCTGGAAACGATCGGCCCGAACTGCTTCAAGAACTGCACCTACAACGGCACCGCGTTATCCTATGTCGGAGAGGGCAAAACCGGTATTGCGTTCTTCTTTACGGATACCAAGCTGGCTATGAACCTTTCCACTTACAAGGTTGACAGCTATGTCAAGGTTGTGGATGCCAACGGCGCAGAGGCTGCCTGGGGCACCGCATTCCAGGGCGTTAACGCGCATTTCAAGGTTTACCCGAACAACAAGATGCATGTCACAAGAACCAATACCCCGAAGAGCATGCTGGCTACCTATAACACAAACAACACCAACGGCAAGTATGAATTCGTTTACTCGACCGGTAATGACGGCAACGGCACGCTCAGTGCAGGTCCGCAGAATCTCCAGGCTCCGATCGTCGGCAACGCGTACAAGGGCGACAGCACGTTCAAACTGACGACCGCACAGGATGAGAAATACGACCTGAAGGCTGTCAGACTGTATGATTCGACCGGCCACCGCATGACGACCGGTGAAAAATTCAAGGCCGGCCTCGGTTACTACTACGAGTACGACATCTATGCATCGGAGGACAATCCGGTTGATCTGGTCTACTGGGGCAGAGTCAATCATTATACGTGCAGCGGCGCAACCGCCGAGGCACTGGCCGGCACTTCGACCAGATCCCTCTACACGGGCCTCAAGAGCATTTCCCAGAACGCTGCGGACAAGGGTCAGACCTTCACCTGCTATGCAGTCGTGCATCCGAAATTCTACAAGGATTCCGAAGGCAATTATGTTTATCCGAACAGTGAAACCAGCAACAATGTGAAGACGCTCATCCGTCGTTATTCCCTCTCGCTCAGCCCCAGCGGCGGCGAAGCAAACACTTCCAGCTATGTCATCTATTCTCTGCCGGTTCCGGCACCGACCTACGGCCAGGATTCCATCGACTTTGAAGGCTATGTCATGGATACCAGCCCGTACTCCAACCTGACAGACGGAACCATTTACTACGGCACCCGCAAGACCGGCACAACCGGCGACATCAAATGGTGGCCTTATAAGGCAACCGGCCTCCTGCCTGAAACCGAGTATGATATGTTCGTTGGTGTTCAGGATTCTTCAACCGGTACCTACTACGAGGTCGGCAAGTTCGGCACCCGCAAGACCCCGGCACTCATGCTTGTCAAGAGCGCAAGCGCAACGCTGGAAGGTATGATCGGCCTGAACTTCAAGATGAACCTGACGCCGTCCCTCACGCAGAAGAGCGGCAGCTATGAGCCGTACATCTACCTGAGCATGACCGACCAGGTTTCCGGCAACACGCTGAGAACTTCAACCTCGGATGTGCCGGACTGCTTCTATCAGAACCAGTCCGGTAACTACGGCAACCTGTACAACGTCACCTTCCCGGTCGCTCCGATCAGAATGAACGACCCTGTTACCATCAAGAATCTGTACGGCAGCAAGGCCGGCAACAACTGGGGTCTGGCAGTCAGCAAAGCATCCAACCTCAAGGATCCCAGACAGTTCTCCTACACTGTTATGAAGTACCTGAACTCCATCATCAAGAATGCAAGCAATTACGATACTGAAACCGTGAACCTGATGAAGGCGACCAAGACCTACGGTATCTATGCACAGCAGCTGTTCAATCACAATTACGGCCAGGTCACCAGCGATGACCGCAGCTTTGCAAGCAGCTATGTGCAGAATGTCACGCTGAACGATGTTAAGCCGTACAAGGCAACCATCACCAAGAACACCAACAGACCGGAAGGCGTCATGGGCGCATCCATCATCGCAGTCTGCGATTCCACCACGGCACTCCGCATCAAGTTCTTCTTCGATGACGATGTTGATCTGGACAGATTCACCTACTGGATCGACAATGAGGAAGTTGAACTGGAATACGATTCCGCAAACGATTACTACTACCTCGAAATCTCCGGCATCGCTCCGACGCAGCTCGAAGTTGCACACAGCTTCAAGATCAATGAGCAGTTCGACGACGGCACCAATGCTTACTACAAGGTTTCTGCTTCTGTTCTGTCCTACTGCTACTCCTCGATCAACAATACCAATGCATCGACTGCCAACAAGCAGCTCTCGAAGGCACTCTACCTCTACAACAAGGCTGCTGATGCATACCAGGCAAAGTATGGCACAGCCAGCTGATTGACAGTTATCATTCGATTCTGATACTGTAATCCCAGTGAAAGGAGGTGAAAACAAAATGAAGTACGAAGCAGCTTCTCTTGAGATCTTTGCTTTCGAGTCCGAGGACGTCATCACGACTTCCGGCGGTCTCCAGACCCCGGACGCTCCGATCGAGGAGTAATTCGGGTAATCGGGTTATTATATCCGATCAGTACTGATCTCAACATCCGCGAACGGACGCCCGCAAACAATGCTTTTGCGGGCGTCTTTTCAAGGAGGAGGAAATTCCATGAAAAAATATGTAATCGCTCTGGCGGCGGTTCTGCTTTCCGCCGGGCTTGTGATATTCGCTGCTGTGTCCATGCACAGCCGCAGCCCGCAGGGCACTGCAACGGAGGCGGCGGTTTCCGGCTCCGGAACCACAGCCGTTACCGGCACAGCGCTCACAACGGCGCCGGGTGCGGCATCCGCAACAACTGCGAAAAAGTCTGCGGATCCGGATGATCCGGAGAACAGGGAAACGGCAGATCCGGACGGCGAAGCCCCGGATGACGATCCCGCAGAGGATCCCGCCGCTGCTGCGGATGATTCCCGCAGCGCCGTGCGTGAGGATCGGGAGAGCGCACAGATTTCCCCGTACTCCGACCGCGATCCGAAGAAAGAGGAACAGATGCGTCAGCCTGAGCCGGAGGAGCCTGAACCCGCGGTGACAGCACCGAATCGGACGACGAAGCCCCGCAATGCGGATGACAGCGGCCCGCGGTATTCTCCGGAGCAGTATACGATTCCGGATGACCCCGAGGAAGCTCCCCCGGAGGATCCGGACGAATTTGCCACAGAGGAAATGCCCATTGAGGAGAATGACTGATCCTGCTCCCATAAGCGATTCCATTGCCCCGCTCCCGGCGGAATGTGCCGGGAGCGGGGTTTCGCTTGGTGAAAAAGGGCTCTCCGCGCTTGGTTTTTCAGGAGCAGGCAGCGTGTCTTTGCATTCGCCTTGAAAATACGCCGCAGCTATGTTATAATAGAACAAAAGACCAAGGGAGGCAAGAGCATTGCTTCATGCAGCAAGAACTGAACGGGATTACGCTGCCGCGTTTATCATTGCGATTGCGGTCTCATTCGTTGTGAATATTCTGTCTCAGTTTTCTTTTTTTCCGCTTTGTATCCACACGCCGTCATCTATCCTGTACTGTTTTATCATAATCGGTTGGGCCGTGACTGTTGCACAGAGAATCATTCATCCGCGGATACGGCGGCATCTAACCGCGATTTCTGTTTTTCTGCTGATCCTGTTCATCTTCCGGATATGCCGGTGGAACCTGTTTGCACATTCTGCTGCTGCGGACCGTTACCTGTATTACCTATTATATATTTCATTTATTATGATGCCGATGCTTTCTCTGAGTGCCGCAGATTATGTCAGCAAGGATGAAAATGCGGATATGTCCGGATGCATCAGGGTACTCTGGGGCACGACAGGGATTCTGCTGCTCGGCGTTCTGACAAATGACTTTCATCATTTTGTGCTTTCATTCAGCAGAAAACCGGACGCAACGGATCAGATCAGCTACTGCTGGCTTTACTATGTGATATTTGTCTGGTCGTTCGCTGTCACACTCGGTTCCTTTCTTCTGCTCATCAAAAAATGTAAGCTGTCGCAGTGCCGCAGAAAATGGTATATTCCGATCATTCCGGCAGCAGCAGCCCTGATCCTTGTTGTGGTTTACTATCTCTGCGGCGGAAATTCACCGCAGATAGTTGGAATCAAACTTTACCACATACATGAGATCTACATCTTCCTGTACATGGGGCTGTGGGAAGGCTGTATCAGAATCGGTCTGATTCCGTCCAACACCGGATACAACAGGCTTTTTGAGATCACACATATCAATGCTGAAATCCAAAGCGCTGACGGAAATACAGTTTACCGTTCGGGCGATTTCTTCGATACCGGGGAAAATGCGGACTACCACCGCAAGACCTATACGATCAGAGGCGGCAGCGTGACATGGAGTGAGGACATCTCTGCCCTGAACCGGCTCAACAGCAGCATCGCGGACATGACGGAGCAGATCAAAGAAGAAAACGATCTGATCGAAGCGGAAAACAAATACACCGCCGAAAAGGTAAAATACGAAACACAGAACAGGCTCTACGACAAGATCGCGCACCATACGCACCCGCAGCTTGTGCGGATCGACGAGATCATGAACGGCAGCGGCGAGCTGAAATCTAAAATGAAGCGCTGTCTGCTGTTCGGAACATATGTCAAACGGTGTTCAAACCTCATGCTTGCCGCGGATCACAGTCCTGTGATGTCCACGGACGAACTGTATTTCTCGGTCAGGGAAAGTATGGAACAGATGCAATCACTCGGCATCGTGTGCGAGCTGACAAACGGCACGGCAAAGAAAATACCGTCAGGGAACATCATCACAGCATACGACGTGTTTGAAGCCGTCATTGAATCCGTCGCGGATCTTGCAAATGCTCTTTCTGTCAGAATCATTCCTGATGAAAATATGCTGCTTTCGATTGAAACAGATCACATCATCAGCACCGACAGCATCGGCATCATGGAAGTGTATCCGCTTGCTTACAGCGGAAATACAGATCATCTGTCTGCTGCGAAGGATGAACAGGCAATCAGCGATGTACAGAAACTTGCAGACAGGCTGAATGCATTTGAAGAATAATCCGAAAAAGGATAATATTCCGCATTTCAATCAAGACGGGGAGCTGTCAGTTGATGACGCACAGAACATCCTGATCTATTACGTCAACAATACAGTCGCAGGAAATGTCCTCACATGGGAAGAACTGCTCAGTAAAAAGTCAAAGGCACAACCGCGTCCGGATTTGCAAAAACTGCATGAGGATGTCTGGATTGCGGCTGACAGGTATCTCCCGGAAGCTGAAACATCGTAAATTGTTCATGTGAACAGTAGGATATCATAAACAGCAAATCACCGCCTGATTTCGGTCAGGCGGT
>JAEEGL011947997.1_pt1 | contig 90784 bp, 77 predicted proteins | sample 9134231 | NCBI WGS metagenome assembly JAEEGL01 (sample SAMN16246548, study PRJNA631951) | gut metagenome | biome: gut microbiome; feature: rumen; material: fiber-attached | host: Bos | place: Iran: Karaj | collected 2018-10 | reverse complement strand
GGACTTTCAAAGTGGAGTTTTCAAGACACCATTCATATTCGCTGTTTGACGGTATAAGCCCGGTCTGTATAAGGCTTTCAAATACGACAACGGTGAGTGCTATTGTAGTGATCGTAAATTCAAAGGTTTCAAAAAACCGGATGTTCAAATAATAGAAAACAAGGTAGACCATCCCCAAAAACAGCACAAATAAAGGCCAAAACATTTTTCTTCTGATCTTTCTTTCGTCATAAGCCTTATAAATGTTCAGAAGAGAAAAGAACGTCAATACCAGTATATATACGACGGTCATATAATAAACCGGACCGTGCTCAGGTGCGGTGCTTAACGGTCTTACCCTTAATGCCCACTCATGTATGTTGTTTGTATATATAAGGACCAAGAGTACCGCCGCTATAACTACGGCTGCTCCTCTTCTCAATGCTATATTGGTACGGTGATGTCTTCCGATATAAAGCGAGATAAAATAAGCATGAAGCACTATCCCGACTTCGCAGAGATAATAGCCGTACCAGCATATGCACCACATTAATGAACCTTCGGAAAATGCGTGAAACTTAAGACTTCTCGAAAAAAACCAGATAAACATGAAGCCGAGTGCATTAAGAAGATCATGCCTTATGTTTGACACTGTAATACGTCTTTGAATGGATATTCCCCAAAAAGAAAGCAGAAGAATAAATACGGATATTTCGAGATTGCTGAGAAAATAACCGATATTGCCGTTACCGCCACCGATCCTTGCAGCAATAAGAGTCATCGCCGCAATGAGAAAAAGTATTATTGAATTGAACAATACCCTGAAATGCTTTGGTTTCATAAGGCTATAATAGCAAAAAAAGAGCCGCACCGCGACTCTTTTTATCATATAAATTCTTTATCGTTTTCCGTGTATCCTTACGAAATCACTGAAAGCTTCGGGTGACAGGGGCCTTGAGAAATAATACCCCTGAGCAACGTCTCCGCCGAACCGGACCATATTCTCCACATTGACTTCATCCTCCACGCCTTCAACGATGACTTCGGCATGCATGGCATGGATCATGTCCACTATAGATTGAATGATAACACCGTTTCTGCCGTCAAGATTCTTTTCCTTCATAAACTCAAGATCGAGTTTTACTATGTCAAAAGGCATATGCATCAATGCATTTAAAGACGAATAGCCGCTTCCGAAGTCATCTATCTCAAGTATGAAGCCGTTTTTCCTTAAACTTTCCATAGTCCTGATGAGCAGATCCCTTCTGTCGGTGCAGGCACTCTCCGTTATCTCGATATGAAGTCTGGACGGATCGATCTCGGTTTTCTCAACTATCCTCAAAAGGGTATTGACCACGTCCGTCTTGGAAATATCGATCTGCGATACATTGATCGAGATCGGACCGTAATATATTTCTCGGTCTGAAAGGTTTTTAGCAAGCGCAGCAGCCATTTCCCAAACATGAATATCAAGATTGACTATAAAACCGTTCTCCTCAAAGATCGGGATAAACTCATTGGGCATAAGCCTTCCGAGAATCGGATGCTTCCATCTTACAAGTGCTTCCGCACCGGAAACCGTCCTGTCGCTCAAGTTGATCTGAGGCTGGATGTCAATATAAAACTGATCTTCTCTTAATGCTCTGTGCATTTCTGCGGTTATGGCCTGTTTTCTTTTGACCTTATCCTCAAAACTGTAGGAATATTCCATAATGCCCACAAGGGGATTGTCCTTGCATTCGGCCAGAGCCAAAAGGGCTCTCTCATAATAATAATCGAGAGACTTTGCTATATCATCAAGCACCACAAATCCGTGGCACATATCAACATGGATATCGGGGCCGTCGTCTACGGGTATCTCAAGCGAACTCATGTCCGCCGCGATCTCATCCACATAATCAAACGGTAAAAGGATCGAAAATTTACCTTCCGCGGTACGACCGTAGATAAGCGGATAATTATGATGGTAATCCTTAAATCTGCCCGCGATATACTTAAGTACCCTGTCGCCGACCGTCGTCCCGTATGAAGAATTGATGGCCTTAAAGTTTACAATACCGCTTACTATAAGCGCAAAGCCGGCATCGGATTCATTGATATACAAAAAGTCATTGGCAGCTTCGAAAAATCCGTTGCGGTTGTAAGCACCCGTGAGCGGATCCATCGTAGCGATCCTGTGCTCTCTTTCGATCTGATGCTCAAGCCTTGTGATATCCGTAAAGATAAACGTCTTTGCGAGCACTTTTTCATTCTCATCATAGATCGGTTTGTAAAAGATATCGAAGATGTTTTCTTTTATCTGCTTTCTGAAATTACCTTCGGTATCGGAAAAGCCCAGATAATTCAACAGGTTTTCGCTGTTTTTCCATATATCTCTTTCGATCAGGGCTTTTGCCTTTTTATTGATACTTAATACTTCTCCCTCATTGTCATAGATAATGGTCGCATCGGAAATATTGTCATTAACATAAGCCTGAAGCCCTTCAAGGAGGCGTTTTGGCAAAAATGTATAAGTTGAGTGATACAGAACAGCCACTGCCACTGTTATCAAAAAAGCGGTTATATCAAAACGGTTATTGGGATCCAATGCAAAATATACGTCAAAAATGAGGATACTGCTCAATATTGCACATATAAGCGCATATCGGCCTTTATAAAGCTTCGGAGTTTTAAATATCTTAAAGATGATGACTCCGAGCATATATGCACACAGAAAATAAATATATAGATAATGAATGTTCCAGAATATCTTGCGTTCAACATCCAGATATACCATATTGCCTATTTCGTGTATCGAAAACTCTGCGGCATAATGGTTGATGGGATTGGATATACAGATCGCGGAATCGATAAGGAAAAGAGTTGCTACGACTGCTGCCTCACGCCTTTTTAAAGGTCGCTCTATATATTCGCACACAAAGGCGAGTAATGAAAAGAGCGTCCAGTCGGTAAACACAAATTCCGAGCAATAAGCAAATTCTTTTACATAAACGGAGCCCGAGATCGCAAAGACTGCCAGGGAAGCCATCGTGAAAGCGCAACAAAAGGAAGTGCACGCCAGCATTCTGCCAAGCTTGCCCCTCCTTATTATCGCCAATGCACCATAGATAACGCATATGATGCCAAAAATCAATGATAGTGCAAAAATAGTCGCTTTCATCTAAAACTTATCCTACTCCGTTAGATGAAACAATTGTAGATAATTTTGATTAAAGTTATATTAACACCTTACTCTACACGTTCAAAAACGGGACTGTATTCTATCGGAGCATCCACATTGACGGACTGCCCTCCCACATAGACCTCGCCTGTGGATGTAAGTTTCCATTTGCAGCCCTCGGGAAGATATACATCTCTGTCAAATCTGTTTAACTCAAATATCGGAGCTACCAGATATTTTGAACCGAACATATACTGATCTTCAAGTTCCCAACATTTATCGTCATTCGGGAACTCATAGAACATGGTACGGATCAAGGGAGAACCGTTTGTACTTGCTTCATCATAAAGCGACTTAATGTAATCATGCATGGATATACGTATATCATAGTAGTGACGCATGATCTTATAATTGTCTTCACCGTAACTCCAAAGCTCGTTTGGCTGACCGGTATGTAAGTATCCGCCGCCGAAATCGCGATCATCGAGAGGCGGGATATTGTAAGGACCGCGGTCTCCGTGCATACGAAGAACTGCCGAATATACGGCGAACTGATACCATCTTATGAGCAATTGCCTGAAATCGGGATCGTTAACGTCGTCGGTCATAAAACCGCCTATATCGGTAGTCCACCACGGGATACCCGCAAGACCCATGTTAAGGCCCGCGAAAAGCTGTTCTTTGAATGCTTCAAATGTCGAAGGAACATCGCCCGACCACACAACGTTTCCGTATTTTTGACTTCCTGCCCATGCACAACGGAGGAGATTGACTACGGTACCGTCGCCAATCTTACTCATCTCGTCATAGAAAACCCTGCTGTACATCTGAGGATACATATTGCTGACCGAAAGGGCCGGACCCGCACAGTAACGATAGTTTTCAAAATCATAAACACCGTAATCGGGTTCGGAATTGTCAAGCCAGAATGCATCTATGCCAAAATCGTAATAGTTCTTCTTGCATACATCCCAGACATACTTACGCGTCTCCGGATTAAAGGGATCTATTTCCACACAGTCGCCCTGATAATCATAGGTCTGTGCGGCACCGCGCTCCGTCTTTATAAGAAGTCCTCTGTCCATCATCGGATAGAAGTTTTCGCTCTTTCTGTCCACGGAAGGCCATACGGATACTATTACCTTTATGCCCATCGAATGAAGTTCATCGACCATCGCCTTCGGATCCGGCCAGTATTTTGTATCAAACTTCCAGTCACCCTGAACCGTCCAGTGGAAGAAGTCTATAACTATCTGATCGATCTTTATGCCTTCTTTTTGATACTGTCTTGCAACGGTAAGCACCTCATCCTGCGTACGATAGCGAAGCTTGCACTGCCAAAGTCCCATAAGATCTTCGGGAAACTTGGGTGCATGACCCGTAACGGAAGCATAGCTTGCAACTATATCCTTTGGTGTATCGCCAACGGTGATCCAGTAATCCATTTCCTTTGTGGAACGAGCTATCCATTCCGTATAATTCTTACCGAATGTAACTCTTCCGACTGCAGGATTGTTCCATAAAAATCCGTAGCCTAAATTCGATACGGCGAACGGAACGCTTATCTGTGAATTTCTCTGTGCAAGTTCGAGCACCGAACCCTTAAGATCAAGGAAATCCTGCTGATACTGTCCCATTCCGAAAAGTTTTTCACCCTTATTGGCTTCGAATTTAAGATTGAGCGAATAATCGCTTCCGCCGATTATTCCTTTCCACTCACGGTTAACTATCTTAAGGCATCTGCTTCCCTTTAAAAGGGTGCCGTCATAGCTTGCATAGTATTCTCTCAATATAAGCTTGTCATCTCTGAAAAACGAGATTATACCCACAAAATTAACTTCGGCTCTTAACCTTCCGTTTGTAATGGAAGCATTGGTACGCTTATCTATCGTACCGTCTCCTACCCAGTGATCGATCTCAAATGTCTTTACCTCGGCGCATGCTTCGCTCTTATCCTCGGTAAGCGCCCAGACATTGTCCGTAAAATCCGAAAACATCGTGGATCTTACTCTTAAACTGTCCTTCCCCCATGCTTCGATCCTTAAGATCTCTCCGCCTCTTTTTGCCACGAGCGCGTTCTTTTCAATGATAAACTCCATAATTATCTCCTTTTCATACTTCTCAGTAAGTAAATTTACTGCTTTTGATATATTATCAAAAATATGCTTAAAAAAATAGAGGATTTTTACATTAAAATGGTATATTTCATCAAATGCGTCTGTTGACCTTATCTTTTCACGACTTTATAATCAAAGAAAAAACGGAGGCTTGATATGTTTGATGTCGAAAAGAAAACAGATGAATGTGTTGAATGGATAAAAAACTTCTTTGAAGAAAACGGAAAAGGTTGTAATGCGATAGTGGGAATATCGGGCGGAAAAGACAGTTCGGTCACCGCCGCTTTATGCGTAAAGGCTTTGGGAAAAGAACGCGTTCTCGGTGTTTTGATGCCGTGCGGAGAGCAGTCCGATATCGATGCCTCATATCTGTTGGTAAAAAGTCTTGATATCCCTTATATAGTCGTAAACATAAAGGATGCGGTCGAAGGACTTAAGTCAGCGCTTCCGTTTGAAACAACACCGCAGACAAACACAAATATTCCGCCCCGCATACGTATGACCACCCTTTATGCGGTCGGACAGAGCCATAACGGCAGGGTTGCAAATACCTGTAATCTTTCCGAAGACTGGGTCGGATATTCCACAAGATACGGTGATGCCGCAGGCGATTTTTCACCTCTTTCTCACTTTACAGTTACGGAAGTCAAAGAAATAGGAAGATATCTGGGGCTTCCAAAAGAACTCGTGGATAAGGTCCCTTCGGACGGGCTTTGCGGCAAGACAGATGAAGACAATTTAGGCTTTAAATACGATACTCTCGATAAGTACATAAGAGGCATCGAGGTTCCCGATAAAGCCACCAAAGCTTTGATAGACAAAAAGCACAAGCTTAACCTGTTTAAGTTAAAGCTCATGCCCTCTTTTGATTCAGGATTAAGTGTTATCGATGATTAAATAAGACCCAAGGTCATCAGACCTTGGGCTTTCTTTTTCTTATATGAACAATGATAAGGATGATTCCCGCAAGCGATATAAGCTGCGATATCCTCCATGATAAAGGCTGTACGAACTTAACGGTTATATTGCCTTCGTACCCTTTCGGAACGACAACATTTATAAGATTTAAGTACCCGTTTTCGATCGAAAGCGAGTTTTTATCTTCGTCGAAAGCCCTGTATCCTTTATAGTTAAGCTTCGGTATTTCCACAAAGGATGCATCCCCGGGATTAGCAACATAAACCGTGACTTTACTGTCTTTTACGGATTTAAGTTCGTATGCTTCCAATTGAGGATTTTCAGGCACATATTCGGTAACCGTAAGCTCGGTACCTTCTTTTAGATACTCGCACGCACCCATATAACCCGAATCAACTTCATCATAAGTCTTAAAATCGACCATAAAATAATCTGTTTTGTATCTTACGGAAAATACTGTCGTCGTGATGACACTTACCGCCACAAGAGCATAAGAAACGATCTTTACTAGAGTCTCGTTTTTCTTATCGGGATCGTCAAGCACCCTGTCGGTCATCGCGCCCGTAAGCAAAGCAATGAAGGTAACGGAAGCCGCGAGATATCTCCACGGAAACTGAACCTTTGAAAGGATCTTGAAAAGATGGGTATATCCTTCAAGCGAATTCCAGGGAAACATATCCGTAGACATAAGAAGACACAAAAATGACATTACACCGAGCACGAATATATCATATTTTCTGTATCTTACAAGAAAAAGAACAAGGCATACGAAAAGTGCCAGAGTAAGTGAAAGCCCGACCGTCAGCTGCATACGCATGTTGATATCTTCGACGTTTCGTCCGAAAATGCGGCCGAAGAAGTCAAAGAACTGTCTTATATATGCTCCGGAGGATCTTATCTGAAGAGCCTGGGTATGATCTCCGCCTTTTCCCGCATATACCGGCTCATTTATATAATAATCGATGAAAGGTACAAAGAAATAAAGATTTACAACAACACTTTCCAATACAGCTTTAAGGATACACAGAAGCGTTTTTTTCCTGAAGGTCGCTTTGACAAAAAGAATAAAGGTCAACGCAAGCAAAAAAACCGTCATGACCGTACTTAATACATGAGTCTCTATAAGACCGGTCATACCGAGCGTCAAAATAAGAGAGTTGTTGTAATAATCCCGGGACCCGGTATCATCAAACAATATTTTCTTTACGCCCAATGCTATAACGGGGAAAAAGATGAACGCTGCATATTCTCCCACAGCCGCACGCACAAAGATATCCATAAGTCTGTATGAAGCGAGCACATAGATAAACATGCAAAGATATGCGGAAATATCGTATTTGAAGATCCGCTTAAAACAAAAGCATGCGGAAAAAGCCGTAAGAAGATTTATAAGAAGAACAAATATCTTGTACGTAAGCACTACCGGTACGCCTATGATACGAAGAAGAGCCGGGATATAAAGAAGGATATCCCCATAAAAAATACTTACGGGATAACCCTTTCCTTCCATCCATACAGACTCAATCATTACGGGAAACTGTCCCGAAAGCACGCCTTCTTTGATACCTTCTATCCTGGATAAATGAAACTGAAGATCCTGATATACCGTTCCGTCAATACCCGCAAAAATAAGCGGTAGCGAGGATATGAGCCCCGCTGCCGCGATCAAAAGCCATTCAGTTAAATATTTCTTTTTTGAATCCATACTGTTATGCAAATATATCCCTGTACCAGCGAAGTGCATCAAGATATGCGTCATATACCCGGCCCATATCGATATTCTTGATGACCATTCTCCTGGAAACTTCAGTCCAGTCCGCCACTTCATAAGCCTTTACAAAATCAAGTACTTCGGCATATTGGCCCTTGCCGCGAAGCAAAGCGCTTTCGATCTGCTTTGAAACTCTTACGAGCAAAAGAGCCTCATCCATGGGCTTATTAAGTATGATATCAAGTACCGAGAAAAGACCTGTAAGGAAGAGTTCCGAAGCCAGCCCCGCCATTTCAAATATAGGAGCAAGATTTTCCGCAAACTTGGCTCTGATAAGGGAAACTCTTGTAAGTTCGCTCGGCTTATCTTCACAAAGTTTAGCGGCTACGGCGGTATTGATCCATTTCTTCAGTTCCTTCTGGCCAAGCATTGCAGCAGCATGACGTATCGTCGTGATACCACCGTTGACCGTCATACGATTTACCATCTTTAAAAGGGATACTACCAGGGCAGTATCACGTCCGATGATATCCGCAGCCTTTGTAAGATCGAAGTCATCATCGTTAACTATATTCAAAAGTTCGATATAATTGACCTTAACGGGAGCGATATCCTCATCACCCTTTGTAACCGGCAGTCTGTAGAAATCACCTTCATACAAAGTGTAACCGCCTTCTTTGACCAGTTCGTCAAATACATCCTGGCTGTCCACATTTGTAGCCACAAGCTTAAGGTTCGGAAGCAGCTTTGTAAAATAAATCTTGGCTTTGGATATATCGATCCTCTTATAATCAAGAAGGATGAAATCCATTATCTTAAGAAGTTCCCTGTATTGTTCAAAATCAGCCACAAAGAGCTTTCTTATCGCAAATCTGTAACCTTTCGAGCGAAGGACTTTTATCCTGTCCATAAATACCGGTTCGGGCTTAACGGAATTATCGATAAGGATCACTATACGAGAGCTTGGTGCTTTACATTGGGCTTCGATATCCGCAAAAAGAGAAATATCATTGACCGAAACAAAAATATCGGCTTTGTCGGACAATGTACTTATGCCTGTACTCTCAATTACATCAAGCCCGTCGATCTGCCCTATTCCGGATTTTGATCCGGTCCCGAGCAAAAACGGATTTAAAAGAAAATTCTCTCTTTGAGCAAACAGCGAAAACGCCTTAACTGCCAAGTGCTCGTCGAAAAGCGGCATCAGTGTTGCAAACATATTTACATCTCCATATAAAAGATTTTTACACCCATTTACCCTAATATCATACCATTTTCAAAATTGCATGACAACTGCGAGTTATAAAACAATTTGCAAAACCCTTTACATCATCATTCGTCTTCAACAGAATATCCGGCTTTTAGCTTCAATATCCTTTTAACGCTTTCATCAAGCCTTTCCTCGGAAATCTCTCCGCTTTCTACGGCTTCATATACGGCATCAAAAGCTTCTTTATAATTGACCGGCATCAAAAGTATGTCGGCTCCCGCCTTGAATGCTTTTAAAGAAGCCTCGCCCGATGAATATACCTTTGATACGGCTTTCATCTCAAGAGCATCCGTAATGACCACTCCGTCATAGCCTAATTCTTCTCTTAAAAGTTTTGTGATCATGTCATAAGAAAGAGAGGCCGGCTCATCGTTACCCGTTATATTGGGCGTGGAAATATGGGCGACCATTATCATATCCACGTCATTGTCTATGGAATATTTAAACGGGATAAGTTCGCAGTTTCTTATCTCTTCAAGTGTTTTCTCTGTCTTCGCGTAACCTGTGTGGGTATCGGTCGATGTATCGCCGTGTCCCGGAAAATGCTTTGAACATCCTCCTATACCGTTATCATGAAGTCCGTTTATATAGGCGTTTACCATCTCTCCCGCAAGGTAAGGATCCGAACCGAAGGCTCTCTTACCTATGATGGGATTGACCGGATTTGTGTTTAAGTCCGCAACAGGGGCAAAATCAATATCAAAACCGTACTTCTTAAGATAATTTCCGATTGTATCACCCGCGTGATAAGCAAGATCCGCATCGCCCGTTAAAGCTATCGATTCCATACTCTCAAAAGTTTCGACATCAAAGTTTTTGTTTCTTGCTATCCTTGATACGATCCCGCCCTCTTCATCGATACATAAAAGCGGATCACCGGGCAAAGAATTTAATGCAAAAGTAAGCGCATTAAGCTGCTTTTCATCCACGATATTGTGTTCAAAAAGCACAAAGCCTCCCGCCGGATAATCTTCGTAAAACTTCTTTTGCCCGTCATTAAATCCCGTGGGATCGTACGGACCCTTACCCGCATCAAATTCGCAAAGATCTTCGGGTCTTATAAAAAACAAAAGGCCCACTTTTTCTCTTAACGTCATTTTTTCGATCATAATATCATACTCATCCTTTTGCTCATCATCATCGAAGGTCGCGCTCTGTTCAGGAAAATCACTTATATCTTCGCTTGAAACACTGCCGGTCACTTCTTCAATTGAAACACTGCCGGTTGTTCCTCCAATCGAAACTCTGTCGGTCACTTCTTCAATTTTACCGCATCCGATCGAAAAAGAAACGGCAAACAGCAGCAATACTGCATATATCCTCTTATTCACAATCTCTTTAAAACCTTCCTGCATATAAAATTTCCTGCGGCAAAACCGCAGGAATCTTTTTACTTCTTTAGGGCCTCATACTCATCCGAAGTTATGTAGCCCTTATCCAAAAGCATGTTACATACATTTTCAAGTCCGGGATACAGATTGAACTGCGCCCATTGATCATACATATAATATTGATATTCTCCGTTACCGTATCTGTACATATAATCATTGTAATAATATTGTGATACGGCACGATTTACATCGACTGATATTGAGTAATCACCCTCGTAAATATCAGAATACAGTATATTATAGCAATCTATATTGCCTTCACGTAAGTCATTAAGCATTGCTTCTTTTAACAAAGGCATATCCTGATTCGATATCTGTACGTCTTTATAATCACCGTTGATATTGTCGTTAAAATAAATATTTCCCCACCAGATATCATATTCAACAGGCGTTGTATCGATCACAAACTCCTTCTCGCGCATGGGTTCGAGATTAAGAAGATTATCAAGCGCATATTCAACGGTATCGGGATCTTCTATCCTGTCTTTTGATACTATCAAAGGATATGAACGGGTCACCTTGGAACCGTCTTTTAAAATATATGTGATCCTAAGGGAATTTTGCACCTTATCGGCATATTCATCGATCCGATCAACACCGTATCCGTAATACATACCATAATAGCCGTTTACTTCTTTCCACTCCGATAATGGCGCAGGCCCATTGTCAATGATCTTTCGCTGCACATCCATTACGCATTCCGTAAGGCCTTCCTCACCCTCAAACATACAGTATCTGTCGTCCAGATACTCCACATATGCAAACTCGACGTCCGAACTTTCGGGAATATACTCATGGATCTTCGGAATATCAAGTGAAAGAAGGAACGTTCCGCACATCATCACGGCCGCAAATATAAGAGCATTTATCATGGATCTTGAGGTAAATACCCGGACCGTTCTTTCAATGATCATCTTACCCACAAAATAACATATAATTGTTGAAAGAAGCATAAACGGTAAAACCATTGTAAGCCTGAACAAAGGATAATTTGAAAAATCAAAAAGCCTCGAGAGGATAAAGGTCGAGATCACAGCTCCGAGACCCGAAAGCACATAGAGGATAACGGGCTTTAAGGCATTGAATGCCAAAACCTCGCTTGCTACCTCACTCTTTCTTTGTTTATAGATAAAATATGAAATAAACAGGATCAAAAGACCCGCGATCGCATAATATGACAATACATCAAGCCCTTCGAATTTTCCGGGAAGAGCATCATCGGCTCCCATATCCATCGGCCATATGATGTCATAAACGGATGCATAATATGTATGTTTGCTTATGTAGATGACCGGTGACAGAAATTCAAGCTTGCGCGTGAAAAGCTCGGGCACTCCGTACAGAAACCCTCTCGCAAAATAATCTATCATGGATTCACCGAACGCAAAGATGAAATTGAGCACCCCGTACATCATTATCTGCGCAAAGAAGCGGCCCACCAGCTGCGAAGCCAGTGTACCTATGGCAAAGAATATGACCGTTGATGATATTATCGACCATAATGCGGTAAAAAACGCTCCGGATAAAAATATACCCTTTGTTGCAGCTCCTATCGAAAAGATCACTTCCCACACAATGAACGGTCCCGCAGTCATCGTAAGCCCCGCAAGCACGGTGGATGTATAGAGACATCCTCTTGATACCGGGATCGAGTGCATAAAATCAACACTTCTCCGCGAAAAAAGATACGAAAACACCGACACCGAGATTATGCACACATATGCCATTATAACGGCCGGCATGATGGAAGCCGCATTAAAATATGCGTATCTGAAATTCTTTATAAGATCGTTACGGCTTTCGTTGAAAGTAGTGACATTCATGGCCATAGCAACAGCCACAAAGAAACCGCCTAATGATACAAGGGACCATACCGGCCATATCCTCATGATCTGCTTAAGATAAAGGGTCTTATTAAACAATGTGTTTTTTGATCTCATCTTCAAGCCCTCCTACCTCATATACAAATATTTCTTCAAGAGTCAAAGGAACCGCCTCCACAAGCAAAGGCTCATATTTGCTTACGCACTTTACTGCTGCTTCGGGGCACATTCTTACTATCATCGTGTGAACCCTGCCCATGACCGAATCGTGAAGCATCGGAATGTCCGAAGGAACCTCCGTCATATCTTCCTTAAATACCACCTGAAGTTTTACCATGTTGTCCTGAAGTTCGCTTAAGCTTCTTTCAAGTACGACTTTTCCTCTGTTCATGATGCCCACATGATCGCAGACATCTTCAAGCTCTCTTAAATTGTGGGAAGAAACCAGGACCGTAGTGCCTCTTTCGGCAACATCGTCCATTATAAGGCTCCATACGCGTCTTCTCATTACGGGATCGAGTCCGTCGACCGGCTCGTCAAGAATAAGATAATCGGGCATGGTGGAAAGAGCAAGCCAGAATGCCGCCTGCTTCTGCATACCTTTTGACAGATACTTGATGCCCTTTTTAATGTCGATATCAAAAGCTTCTTTAAGCTTATTAAACCTCTCTTCCGAGAAATTACTGTACATGCCCTTATAAAAGCGCATCATTTCACTTATGGGCGCCGTGTTAAAGAAAAACCAGTTATCCGGGATTGCTGCGATCTTCCCTTTGACTTTGGGATTTTCCCACACCTTTTCGTCGTCCACATAAACTTCGCCGCTGTCCTGTTTATATACACCCGTCAAATGGCGAATAAGTGTTGACTTACCTGCGCCGTTCGGTCCCACAAGACCGTACACGGAGCCGTTTTCAACCTTAACGTTTGCCTCGTCCAAAGCCTTAAAATCGCCAAAGGTTTTAACGAGATTTTCAACTTTTATCATTAAAGCCCCTCCCTGACCATTTCAAATATCTCTTCATCCGAGATATTGTAATATCTTAATTCCTCTATCAACTCTCTGATACGTGCCTTTAATCCCTCAATACGCTCTTTGTTGGCTTTGGGTTTGGATGCCACGTAACTTCCCTTACCCGGAACCGAGTACAGGTATCCGGCGGCTTCAAGCTCATTATAAGCCCTTTGGATCGTATTGGGATTGATCGAAAGCTTGGTCGCAAGCGACCTTACCGAAGGAAGTTTTTCATCTGCCTTCAAAGCACCGTTCATTATGAGCTTTTTATAGGAATCTTCTATCTGTTCGTATATGGGTTTTGAATCCCTGTAATTAAGCTCTATCAAAGCCTTCTCCTTTCCGATGAACGTGTCTGTATTAACTGTCTTAATACAGTTATATCATCAATAATAGAACTGTCAATGAAGAAAGTCTTAAGATTGCTTTAAAGCCCATAAAAATGTATAATATCAACGTATCAGATGTAAAGGGGAATCATATGTATCATTACAGAATCTATTGCATGGATATTGTTTCCGATATAGAACTCTATCAGCCGGTCAAAGGTGACGGAAATCCCGATCCCGACAATACGATCACCGTAAAAGAAGGCAAAATGCCGGACGAGTTTAAGCATGATAAGGAATGTTACAGTTACATAGCCGAAAAAGAAAGTTATCTTTCCAATTACTGTTGTTACCTTTATATCCCCGATGAAAAAACTATAATCTATGAAAAAAAAGAGGGTCGCGATCACACAAATCTCGGCAATTATATACTCGGCTGGGGTATGGCTATGCTCTTTTTTGAAAGAAGATCTCCGATAATACACTGCTCAGCCGTATATAACGATAAAGGTGCATTTTTATTGAGTGGTTCGAGCGGAAGCGGTAAATCCACCCTTACCACATCGCTTTTGGACAACGGGCTTAAATTTCTCGCCGACGATACGAGCATGGTAGCCGTAAAAGGCGGTAAAGCGTATGCACATCCCTGTTATCCGTTTAGGAAATTGTGCAGGGATGTAGTCGAAGAAAAAGACCTTAATTTAGACGACCTTATATATATAGATGAGGACAAGGATAAATTCGCCGTACCGTGGACAGAGTTCTTTCCCGATTACCCTATCCCCGTAAAGGCACTCATTTTTATGGAGCATGCAAAGGATGACGATCCAGATGTTCAGGTTCGTGAAGTAACAGGTCTTGAGAAGGTCAATTATCTGTATGTCTCGCTTTTTATAGAACGACTGTTAAAGCAGCACAACAGGAATCAATATACATTTCAAATGTGCCTTGATCTTGCGGGCCTTATCCCGATATACGCAGTCAGAAGACCTAAAAATGTCGACAGCAGGACAGAAATATACGAAAAAGTTATGACAATAATCGATACGATCTAAGGAGGCAGTATGGCAACAGTTCTTTTTGTGGATGACGACAAGGAAGTCCTTTTGATAAACGAAAAGTTTTTCGTATCCGAAGGTTACAAAGTGATAACCTGTTCCAATTCTCGTGAATGTATATCTGTCGTAAATAAGTCCAAACCCGATTGTATCGTTTTGGATGTGATGATGCCCGGGCTTGACGGATATACTCTGTGCAGAGAGATCAGAAAAGCTTCAAATACACCTATCATCTTCTTAACCGGCAAAACGAGCGAAGACGATAAGATCGAAGGGCTTGTAACCGGTGCCGACGACTACATGATAAAACCGTACAGCCTTAAAGAGTTAAAGGCAAGGATCGACGTCATCATCCGCCGCGTCACAATGATGCAGAAGGAAAAAAACACGACGGGTCAGCTTATATTCGGAAATTTCGTTATAGATAAAATGGCTCACAAAGCACTGTTTAAAGGCGAAGATCTGGGTCTTACAAACAGAGAATTTGACGTGCTTGTATACATGGCAGAGCGTCCAGGAAAAGACGTAACCTTCGAAGAACTGGGCATGGCACTCTTCGGTTATTACGATGATGCGGACAGACGCTCGGTCATGGTCAATGTAAGCAGGCTTCGTAAAAAACTGGAAGTTGATTTTGAAACCGAAAATCTTATCGAGACCGTATGGTCAAAGGGTTATAAATTCACCGGAAAGTAGGGCGTATCTTGAAAAACAAAGCATTTGTCTCTCCTTCTTTGGAGAATGCAAAAATAGAAGAACTTACAAAACAGTTGATGGAAGCCAACTTAAAGCTTTCCGAACTGCAAAAAGAGCGTGAGATGATGCTTGCCAACATCTCACACGATCTTCGTGCACCCATAACCGCGATAAGGGGTGCCATTGACCTTGTAAATTCGGGTGCGGAACTTACCGAAGACGATCTTAAGAAAACGATTGCTTTGGTGGACAGGCGTACAAAGACTCTGGAAGACCTTATCAATGATATGTACTATCTTTTCTGTGTCGAAGACAAGGCCCGTCCGATGGAATTTACAAAGCTTAAACTGGGACCTTTTCTTGAAGAATATTTCTACGATGCGATAGTCGATAAACGTTACGATGAATTCGATATGAAACTTGATGTCCCCGGAGATCTGAACTGTATTATAAAAGCCGATACTCAGAAGTTCTTACGAGTCCTCGACAATCTTATGACAAATGCGGCCAAATATTCAAAAGATACAAAAGATCCTTCCATAACGCTTTCTGCGTATATGAAAGGATCCGATAAAGTCATGATCACGGTAAGCGATACGGGAAACGGCATTCCCAAAGAAGCCATCCCCAATCTTTTTACACGTACCTATACTGTCTCCGATGCCCGCACCCCCGAAGGAAAAGCCTCGGGAAGCGGTTTAGGCCTTGCGATCGCTAAAGCCATAGTGGAAAGACACGGCGGAGAAATAAGTTGCGAAAGCGAGATCGGGAAGGGAACGAATTTTATAATATCGCTTCCTGTTATTTAACCGACTTCCTGCCTCTTTTTACTAAAACCTCGTTTCTTCAATCATATTGCGATCTATAAAAGGCGATTATTTTATCTCATTATAATCCTCTTCGGAAATCTCTCTTAATATTCGTTGCGGATTTCCTGCAACAACAGTATTATCGGGAACGTCTTTCGTAATGACCGATCCCGCGCCGACTATTACATTATCGCCTATATGCACATTACCGATAACCGTACTGTTCGCGGCAATATATACATTATTTCCGAAAGTCGGGAAATTCTGTCCTACCCTTCCGATCACAACGCCGGGCCCGACCCGGAAATTATCTCCCGCTTTATTAACCATTATTATCGAGCAATTGTGAGAAACCAAAAAGCCCTTACCTATCTCTCCGCCGATTTCTATTGTCTGGCAGGGACGGTGAAACACCTTACATATTTTCACAAGTATCTTTACAAAGGTCGATTCTTTGCGGAGTCTGTAATAAAATACATTCTTAAACGGTCTGCTATTCATTAAATACTTAAGTTTTTTATTTAACGATCTATTTTTATGTTCTTCATCCCACTTTAAGAATCTGTCTATATCCGAACAAATATACTCTTTTGTGGATTTTTTACATGTATTGTAAATAAATGTAGCAAGCATTTTTATCCTCTTTCAATTCAGGTTTGTGCTTATGGCATCCAACACTTCGTTAAGAGTTTTATCACTGTCGCTGTCTTTGGTGGAAACTTTGATCATTTTTACATTTTCAAGTTTTTTTATAATATTATCGATATTTGATCTCCTATGACGTAATATGGCTAGTCCGCCTTCCCTGTCCGTATCATGAACACCGCAGCACCACCTGCCGCGGCTGTTGATCCGGTCAAGACTTGTCTCCTCATCCAGAATGCAATCGATGATGATCGTACGTGATCCGTAAACAGTCTTCTCAATTTCTTTTATGATATTATATTGTCTTTCATCGACATCAGCATCCGCCAGCAAAGATACGATATACTGAATGCAGCCTTCATCAAATAAAGCGACCTGTTCTCCCTTTTTTTCGGCTTCTATGCATCTAAAATTAGCCTCAAGGATCTTTTCTTCCCAGTGATCCGTCCCTTTTATCCCGAGAAGATCGTTCATTTTGCGGATTTCCGCATTTAAAACATTATTGCATTCTGCTTTTTTTACTTTTCTGATATATAAAGAATATGAAAGCCTTCCGAATATATTCTTTATCTCTTTTTCTTTTTGAAGATTACATACGCGAATATCCCTGTTTGCAAGTTCATCTTCGAGTTTATCGCATAAAGTGGTCTTTCCGCATCCGGGAAGCCCGGTAAATTCAACAAGAATCATCCTACATCCTCTATCTTCTGTACTTTTTAAGCAGATTTCTGTTTATGAAATATAATAATTCTATATGTCCGCGTCTGAACAGATTTAAATAAAGCTTATCGATACGGCCGGCATCACTGTAATATGATCTGTCGATGATATTTTTCTCTCTGTCATAGATCGACAAAAGATAATCGATACTTTCCTGTTTGGACAACGGGCATTTTTCCTGCGTAACATCATAGAGTGAATACAATATGCTTGTGCGCTTATGCACTCCGAGATAATTGCGCGCAGTTTCCTTATCGGCATTAATCTTTTCAAGCTGCTCCTTATACCAGTCGTAAGAAGCAATGCGCTTATCGTATATGTTTCCCACATACCTGTGTTCTCTTGACATGGAATCGGAGGCCATTATGTAGTTATAATAACAATCTTTGACTATCAGTATCCTCTTGGCCAGCTGATATATCCTGATGTTAAAAAGTATGTCATCTTCATTGTTCCAGAATGCAAAAAATGACATATCATTATCTTTTATAAGACTCGTTCTGTATATATGATTGCAGGCACTGCAACAATTATAGATACATGACAATTCTTTTTCTTTTGCGTTTTTTTGAGTTATAAGCGTATTTACAAGTGTTTTGACTTCGTCGCCGATAAACTCCGTGTCTTCTTCAACCGTCGGAGCGTCCTCGGGTTCCTTTCCTTCAACAAGTAAGCGTAAGCCGTACTGTAATATATCATAGCCGCCTTCGGTAATTCTCTTCATCATCGTCTCATATGCACCCTGATCGATATAATCATCGGCATCCAGAAACGTGATATATTCACCCTCAGCATATTTCATGCCTGTATTTCTGGCACCTGCCAGACCCATATTCTTTTGATCGATAACAGTGATAAAATCATACTTTTGGGCATATTCTTTGCATACAGCATCGCTTCCGTCGGTAGATTCATCATTGACAATAATGATCTGCATACCGTCAAATCTGTTTTCAATAAGACCGTCCATGCACTTCTCTACATATTGGAGCTTATTGAACAACGGAATGATGATCGACAGCAAAATTTTATTTTCACTCATGTAACTTTTCTCCGGTCCCTATTGTTTTCTGCATTTAAGCACGATATCGCATATCTTGTCAACATCTTCCAAAGAAATATCGGCATACAAAGGCAACGTAAGCACTCTCTTGCTGATCTTGAGTGCAACGGGAGTCTCATTAATGTCATATTCACCGTGGAAACATTCAAAACTGTTGGTAAGCGGATAGAAATACTTTCTGGCACCTATACCATGCTCAGCCAATGCGGCAAATACCTCGTTTCTGGAGGCTCCGAATACCTTCTCGTCAAATACTACGGGGAAATAAGCATAATTCGACTTAACATCATCCTGAACGGGGCTTAGCTGAAGGCCGTTTATACCTTCAAGATAACTCTTATATCTTTCAACCACGATCTTTCTCTTCGCAATCTCTTCATCGACATGCCTTAAATTGCATATACCCATTGCCGCACAGAACTCATTCATCTTGGCATTCGCGCCGACTGCCTGAACGCTTTCGGCATCGTGTATACCGAAGTTTTTAAGATCATATATCTTTTCACCGAAGTGTACATCCCTAAAGCATACAGCTCCGCCTTCAATACTGTTAAACACCTTCGTAGCATGAAAACTGAAGCAGCTTACGTCACCGAATTCTCCTATTCCTTTTCCCTTATATTGAACACCGAAAGTATGTGCGGCGTCATATATTACTTTAAGGTCATATTTACGAGCCAGACGGTCTATTTCCTCAATATTGCATATATTTCCGTATACATGCACCGGTGCGATCGCACAGGTCCTGTCTGTAATAAGTTTTTCTATTTTACTGACATCGATCGTAAAATCGGTCGGATCGATATCACAGAAAACAGGTTTAAGACCATTTCTTACTATCGCATGAGTGGTCGAGGCAAAAGTAAACGGTGTGGTAATTACCTCACCCTGCAGGTTAAGAGCCTGCATGGACAATTCAAGCGCCATATGACCGTTTGTAAGAAGATCTATATTCTCGACCATCAGATATTTCTTAAGCGCTTCCTGAAATTCAATATGCTTGACTCCCATATTTGTGATCCAATGAGAATCCCACATATCCTTTATTTCTTCGATATACTCCTCGTAAGGAGGCATTGACGATCGTGTTACAAGTATTTTATTCTCCATTTCCGTGCTCCTATTTTCTGCAAGTCATTTCCAATTCTTTAAATGTAAGTACTCCAGTTTTTGCCTCAAACAACGATCTGTCAGGTGTTTCACCGTTATACCATTGCACGATCGCCTTTGGCATATTACAACCCGCCACATGGCTGAACGGATAACCTCCTCCAAAGCGTGCATTGAGTTCAAGCACATAAGGTACACCATCCACCAGGAAGAAATCGCAATCCATATTGCCTATATGGTGAGTAATGCTTCCTAACCTTAACGCTTCTTTATATATGGAAGGCTCGTCAACTGTCTGGGCTATATCCGTTTCTCCGGCGCGCATTGCAATTTTCTTTTTAACTACGGCATTCTGAACATTGCCGCTAAGATCGTTCATAATATCAACGCCGTATTCCTGCCCGTCAAGCATCTCCTGAAAAATGATCTTTTCATCAACCGAAGCAGATTCATATTTTAAATAAGTCCTGCTTACCGCTTTGGTATCCTTTTCATACAGATACAAAAGATCTTTCTCATCATCTGCAACGGAGAGAGCGATAGAACCGCACCCAAATCTCGGCTTAACAATGACCGGATACTTTATCTCTCCGCTCTTTAATGCTTTCATCACCGATTCAAGCGAAAGATATGTTTTGGGAACATTGAATGCGTTATCTTTAAGGAACAGGTATGTCCCCCATTTATCATTGCACTTTTCTATCAGTTCGGGTTCGGATACGATAACGGTTGTGCCGACATCTTCAAATCTGCTTTTATTCTTTGCAAGGATATACAGATCGATATCAAAAAGCGAGATCAATATATTTATATGATTGTTCTTGCAATAATCGACCAAAAACGGAATATAATCATCCGAATAAATAAGCGGTGATACAACAGCCTTATCGGCATATTGAAAGGCCACCGTCATGTCATCCGAATTACATACATGGACTTCACCCTCCGGCTTGATGAGTTCTTTAAAATATTTGACCATATAGGCTCTTCGTCCGACAGACGTAAGCAAAACATTCATTTTCTATTCCTCCGTACTCTTTCCGGACCTATCCGACAATCTGACAACCCATGGGCAAAAAGCACCTATGATACACTTAAGTCTGAGTTTGAGCGGATATTGCCTGAAATACTTTTTATATTTTGACGACAGCATTTTTTTGTAATTTCTTTGAATAAGTTCTATCGTCAGCTCACGCTGTACAATCTGATCTTTCATGATGTCATCAAAACGATAATCGGTAAATTCATTAAATTCTTCCGATGCCTTGATTATCTTTTTGCGGTAATCAACCCCATATTCCCGATCCTTCTCGGTGGTTGCAGACCAGCTTCCGACAGATGCCGTCCTGTAATGGGACATTGTATCATTCAGATAATACAGTTTTCCGCTTGCCGCACCCAGCCAGAGAAGTGCCTTGTCCCCGACCGGCATGGTTAACACAAACTTGGGGATACTGCTACCTTCCTTAAGCCATTTTTTAAGGATATCAGCTCTTATAAAATATGAACTTGTCTGAAATGAATGCTTTATCGCAACCATATCCAGAAAACCACGCTCATCGTATACCCCCGAGTCCAGAGGCTTCTCAGGAAAAGACTGATCTGTCTCTTTATCATCTTCCGACACGACAGCTACCCGGTGCGTACAGAAAGAACACTCGGGATGAGCCTCCATTGCATCAAATTGCTTCTGCAATTTATATTCATCTGTCCAGTAATCGTCACCTTCGCAAAAAGCTATATATTTACCTCTTGCACGCGGAAACTGAAATGCCCAGCACATATCGATCTCTATCTTTGAAAACTGGTTTTCGGTCTGATATATAGGCACGATAAGATCCGGATACTTTTCTTCATATTCTTTTATTATATTCGGAGAACCATCCGGCGACGCGTCATCATGCACAAGTATCTCATATTTGAAATCTGTCTTCTGATTCACCAAGCTGTCTAAGCATTTTCTTAAATACTTTTCATGCTTATACACAAGACAGTCAACGCTAACCATTATCTCGTCCATAAAAATGTCATCCCTTCCTTGACTTTTTCCTTATCAACCCAAAGGCCAGATCCTTAAAATACACATAATACGGAGATTTGTGATAAACGATCAAGATCGTTCCCAGTGAAAGTACCGCACCGATTAATCCCTTTATCAGAAAGTCTACGACCGGCATGGATGTGTCAATATAATTGCCAATGTAATTCCCGACAAACGCCAATATGCCAAACAGCACCGCATCCTTAAGCATGTAAAGATGATAGCCTAGCTCGGGCTTCTTAAACTTCTTTTTGTATACGACATGGATCTTAAACACTATCTGCAAAAAGTATGTAACGAACGTACCCAAAAAAACACCGAATATCCCGGTATAATACGCAAAGATCACAGAAACTATAAGATTTGCTACCGAAGCTATTATCGAGATATTCCTGCCTTCAACAAAAAAGCCCGAGACGCTCATTGCGGCATATATGGGCTTGCAGACTATATAACAGAAGAGATTTACCGCCACGATCGTGACTACATTCAGCTCAAGTAAATTTTCCGCACCGACCCATGCTGTGATAAACGATTGACAGCTTATAAAAAAGCATGTGCAGAAGAAAAGGGCCAGACAGTTATGAAGCCACGTAAGCCTGTATATAGTGCGCTCGCAATCTTCTGTACTTCCTGTTGCAAAAAGATTGCCAAGACCCGATTTCACTCCGCTTTCTATTTTTTCGGTAAAGGCCATTATCATACCGGTAATGGTTGCATAAAAAGAATACTTTCCGACCATGATCGTACTGACCATAGCAGAAATGATCATATTATCGGTCGAACTCGTGATCTTGCCCGATATCTGTTTTATGACAATATTCTTTATGTTATCAAATATCGTATTTTTGTCTTCTTTGGGCAACTGTGCTGTATGGAGGTAAGGATAATGCTTTTCCACCCTCTTTGTGATCGAATAATTGACGATCAGGTTTAATCCTATACATACACACAGATAAATAACAAAATTCTTGAAATAATAAAGAACCGCAACCTTTACGAGGAAAGAAAACACGCTGAAGATCGTCGACCAGAACGAATAAATATATTCTTTCTGGTCTGCATTCACGATCGTGATCTTATAAGAAAAAAGATAACTTGAAGCAGTACCTGCAGCAACAAGTATAAATACAAGCCTTTCATATCCAGTTGAGAAAGACAGATCGTGCACAATGAGCGGGATGAATATACTTACCAAAACTCCCGCCGACATGATCACTGCCGCAATTATATGATAAGCCCTTTTATAAAAGGTCATTATCTGTGAAACTTTCTCCTGATTGTTTTCCGCGAGCGGCTTATAAAGATTATAGACAATGACACTGCCCATTCCCAGTTCCGCAAGTGAAAGAACAGCTACAACTTCATGAAACAATCCGTTCAAAGATACATACTCAATTCCCAAAGTATCAAGAATGAGTGTTTTGGAAAAGAAACCTATAATGACCGTTACAATCTGTGCCGCAAATCCGAATATGATATTTTTAATACTTTTTTCAGTTCTACCCATTTATATAAACCTTTCTTAACCCCCGACCTTAATGATCCCCACAGTTAAATACCGGTCATGTGCAGCTAAGACAACTTAATATCCCGATATTCTGTCAAGTTTTTCGGCAAACAATGACATTTCATCAGTTGCCTGATAATTCTCTTCAATAAAATGGATACTTTCCAGATTATCATACCCCGCGAATCCGAAAAGCGATTCCGTATAATTCTTATTGGTACCATCCTTGTTATATCTGAAAACAGCAGCATGTTCATGATCCGTTTCAGCAAAGAAAAGGTTACCGCTTATCTTCGAAATATTCTCGTCTATCTCACTTGTAAGATAGAAGATAAAACGATTTGTATTCCAGAATATATTATCCTTAACCGTAAGTGCGCCAGAATCCGGAAGGCTTACATTGAGTGCCGACATCTGGTGGAACTGATATCCGCCGCGATAAGAATGATATGGTCTGTTTTCTAAAAGCCATCCGCCTGCCTTTGCATACATTGAAAAGTGCGGATTCGTTATATCTATATTGTCGAATATTATATTATCGTTATATGAAATATCCGAAAAGGCATTGTTGCCCCATTCTCCCCAGGTCTCAATTCCCCAGAAACTGTGACAGCCTATATTATATTCAAAACTTACATTTTTCTCATATGCATTATCATCCTGACCCTGGTTTGTAAAGCACGTGTCAAACACCCAGCTTGCATAGTTGTATTTAACAGAAATATTTTCTCCGCTTTCCCATAACTGTATAGCATTACCGTATCGTATTCCTGCCTGTCTGAGGACCGAACCGCCGATGTTATGAAGGTAACATGCTTCTATCGTTATATTATCTGCATTAGACATATCAATGCCGTGTCGTCCGACGCCGATCATCTCTATCCCTTTGATCACAATATTATCGGCGTTGTTCAACAAGATACCATGCGAAGCAGACGAGTATTTTATCGAAAGACCGGACGGATCCGTTTCTGAATATATATACAATTTACTTTGGAGCCAGTCAACCGCCCAACTGTCTTCTTCAATTTTTTCTATATCGAAATCTTCTTTGGAAGACCATACAAAACGATTCCAATTTATTTCACCGTTTATCAAAAGTTGCCCTATATTGCAATTATCCTTTGAAACGGCTGCTCCGTCGTAGATTGAAAGCGGCTTAAGATCGGCTTCCCAAACATTTTCTTTACCCGAAGATTCGGTAAAAACACAATCAAGATCCGAATAGTAATCAAGTACGGGCCTTTCACCTTCTCCGTATGCCGCGATCATTACATTGCTTCCGGGCATAAAAGTTTCCGGCATATAGAAAGTATCACCGCATTTAAGTAAAAGGTTAATATTGGATACACCCGAATATTTGTAAAAACTCTTCTTGGGATAATCCGAACTCAATCCGCTGTTATCATCATCTCCGTTTTCGGAAAAATACAGTGTAAGACGATCGGCTGGAAGTTTTTCTTTCTCAAGGCTGTATCTGCCACTTAAAACATAATTGTCCCACAATGCCGATGCGGCTTCGTCATCCTTGCCGGCAAGAATGTAGTCTCTTATTACGCTTCCCGAAACAGGATCGGCGTTCGGTGCGATAATAAGATTTCCCTTATCGGCATTGAGGATCGTCTCCAGATCTCCGCGGCTGATGACTAATTTTACATCATTAAAGATCTTTCGCCACTGTCCTGGAGAAAGCTGTTTTTCCGAATAGGTCCGGTAAAGGCATAATCTGAAATATACACTTCCGGGTTTTCTGATAAGCTTATCACCGCTTTTAAGGTCATCAAAACCTATGAAAGCATTGTTCCTGTCATATTGGAACACGCTTACAACATAATCGGACGAGCCCATGGATACATCACATTCATCATATGGTATCTCCAGAGTTTCCGACAAACGCAACCTCCTGGTATTATCAATTTTATTACCTGTGGTTTCTTCAAAATCTCCCGATTCCCATGCGGAAAAATCGGCAAATGTCAGATAATAGACGTCCTCATACGATTTATCCGGATCCGGCTGTGCGGGATCTATGCCCGCCGCAGCTATTGCCGGTTCATTTCCATCCGGCGAAGAAGTTGAGGTCGGAGCAGGCGTTTCAGGTGATGACGACGTCCCGGTCGATGTTGCACCTGACGATGCCGGTGTATCTGCCGAAGTTGTGATCGAAGACGCAGGTTTATCCGGCGATGTCGTGCCCGAAGATGCAGTTTTATCCGGCGAAGTCGTGCTCGAAGGCGCAGGTGTATCGGCTGATGCTCCGGAGTGCGATGATGAAGCACTCGATGCCGAAGGCGTATCTGATGTGTTATCGCTTTTTGGATACTGCTCCTGCTCATATCGATCTTTGGGATCAGCCTTATTCGGATACAACGAACAAGCCGAACCGCAAAGAATCGCAGATATGATCATAGCTGCGACAAAAAGTAACTTCAGATTATGAAAACCGTTGATCTTTTTCAAATAAAATTCTCCTCAGTGTTCTTTTCCGGATCTTTTCTCTTTTATAAGGTTTAAAACATCCTTATAAGAAGGCAGGATCTGAAAAACTATCCCCATAACACCGAATACCTTCATTACCAATCTTACCGCGTAACAAGCCTTATGATGGCTTGCAAATCTGATACAGTACGAATAATTGTATCGCTCAATAAGAAACATAACTATCATCGAGATCACAAAACCAAGAATCCCGCTTTTCCACATTTCAAAAACCGTATATATAGCTATCGGCACAAGCGGCGCAATTATGAACCATTCCGAATGTGAGCTTATCCTTTCGGAAAGGCAGGCGACGAATGTAAACCAGAATAAACTTAAAAGCGATGCAAACAAAGCAATAAGTAAATTACACCATCTGTATATCATTATGGGTTTTAATATAACCGGCTTACGCTCCGAAAGGTTATATGAAAACTTATACTGAACCATATTTCTGTTAAACTTCTTGATCCGATCTTTAAATAAAAGCATTATTAAAAGACTTGCGATGCCGCCCGCATAGACCATAATGTCGTTATAATGCGAATCGGTGTAAGTCGGAAGCACCCTTATGAAATGATCCCATAACTTATCCAAAGAAAATGTTATATCACTCATCCCTGAATATATCCTTTAAAGCTTTTAAATAAATTCACCCAATTGTTCTGCGGCGCGCTTTCCTTCAATTACTATCTCACGGTTACAGTACTTGAGGATGCTCTTACGGTGCGTAATGATAAGACATGTCGGTCTCGGATTTAAATTACGCAACCCCTCTATTACTTCCTGTTCTGTCTTCATATCAAGAGCGGAAGTCGCCTCATCAAGAATAAGGAACGGAGACTTTCTTACAAAAGCCCTTGCTATGGCTATACGCTGAGCCTGTCCCTCGGATAATCTGTGTCCGCGCTCGCCGATCACCGTATCAAGGCCGTCGGGAAGATCTTTTACAAAATCATAGCCTGCGGCAAGTTTTAATGCATCCCACATCTCTTCTTCGGTCGCATTAAGATTACCCATTCTAATATTCTCTCGAAGGGTACCGGAAAACAGCGTATTACCCTGCGGCACATATGCTATAAATTCTCTTGTGGAAGCATTTGCACGCTCTACATCTCCGTTTCCGTTATAAAACGCTACATTTCCCTTAAGTCCGTTCATAAATGACATTATGATACGCACCAAAGTGGTCTTTCCTATACCGGACTCACCTATTATTGCCACAAATTCGCCGGGTTTGATATCAAGCGATACATCTTCGAAGACCGTCTCGTCGGTATAACCGAAAGTAAGATTGTCGATCTTGATACCTATTTCATCGGAATTGATATTTTCAGGCAGTTTTTCTTCCAAAGGAATAGACTGAAGTTCCATGACACGTCCTGCGGACGCAAGTATGGAAGCTATGTGCGGGATCTGCTTTGCAAGACCTATTATAGGCGACTGCACACGGTTTACCAATGTTAAGAATACCGACATTGTACCGTAAGTAATAAGTTTTCTGGAAATCTGATATGCTCCGTAAGCAAATGCGGAAATATAACCGATCTGAAAACCAAGACCCAGAACCGTTCCGCTGGCAAGCGACAGTTTTGCTCTTTTAAATATCCAATAAAATCTGTTCTCTCTGAGCTTTGTAAGTCTGTCAGCCGAATAACCTTCATTGGCAAAAGACTTAACAATTAAAACATTTGCAAGACTTTCCTGTATAAAAGAACGATATGCGGCTTCGGATTCCTGAACCTTAACCTGAAGGCGCTTCATCTTACGTCCCAGAAACCAGGATGTGATCCCGGCTACAGGAGCGATACACAATGCAAGTATTGCAAGCATCGGAGAATAATAAAACAAAGTAAAAAAGACCATAACAAGTTCTATCATCAACTGAATGATCCCCGGAATGGTTCCTACAATACCGTCGGCAATGGCTCCCGCATCACTGGTAAGTCTGGTCATCAGATCCCCGGTGTGATACTTTGTGATATCAAGCCAAGTGGAATTGATGATCTTCTCATATACCTGTTTACGTATACCGAATGAAAATTTCTCAACAATTATCTGGCTTAACAGGGAAGCAACTATATTAACAACCTGCATGATAAGCATAAGGCTGACATACAGGATTATAAGATATCCAAATCCGCCCTTATCAAAGACACCCACCGTACCGTTCGATTCCGTTGCTCGATCGATGATGTTTTTGGATATGGTTACCATCCAAAGTGAAAACACCGTACCTATCATTGAGAAACTCATCATAAGTACGATGCGCCAAAAATAAGGCTTTGAATAGTACATCAGCCATTTAAAATATTTATACTGATTGTTCCTGTCATCCCATAATGATTTTAGTTTTCCCATTTATCCGATGAACCCCAACTCTTTAAGGCGATCCAAAAAGTCATAAACGGACTTTTCACAGACAGCCTCTTCAACCTCATATTCCGACATAAGCTTATCTATGATCTCGCCTACCGTGATCTCATTCTGTATAAGCTCCCATATGTCATTACCGACACCTTTGATTAAAAAGTATTTACCGGATTCAAAGTCAACCATAACCTTTTCACCCGAAAGGTCAGTAACATTTAACTGTTTTGTAAGCCTTACCACTGTTGAACGATCCATAAAAAATTACCCTCCTGTTTTTGTGTCTTGTAAAGTACCCCAAACTGTTTGACACATACACAGATATTATATACTATTTTCTGTAAACTTAAAATACTTTATTGTACGCATGAAATGTTGATCTTATGGATATCAAGCAATTTCTATCAATTTTGTTACAATCCTTTACTCTTTGGTTGACATACGATAATATTACAACTGTCAGATGTGACAAAAATAATAACAATTACTATAAAGGTACATTATAAGGAGGAATTTAAAATGAAGAAGTTTGTCAATGCAGAAGTTATCGAGCTTAGTCTTAAGGCTACCGCACAGGCTGATCCCAATCCTACAGGTCTTGATGCTCAGTGGGCAGACAAGGATGCAAGAATAATCGATAAGAGCACCATCCAAGATGGTATTCCTTATCCCAGCGGAGACGAAGAAGGAATGCACATTAACATGCCTGGTTGAGTTTAAAACCGAAACAAAAGCAAAAACCTTATGGAAACTATTCCATAAGGTTTTTTTATTATCTCAAAAATGATCGTTTTTATTGTTTATTCAAAAATGAACCCAAAGAAGAGACCGCATATAATCTTAAAACATCCATCCTGGAAATGGGATCTTTACTTTCCTCTGTAAGTTTCAGCAACGATCGTATTTCTTCATTATCCAGATAATGTTTAAGCAAAGGATTGCTCAGATCATTCCTGATCCCTTCTTTTACATCTTCCCAGTCACGATTAACTCTGTAATCTATATCCGCACACTGAATACCGCGCCCTACGCGATTTGAATATACGCATTCCGGTAAGTATTCTTTCATATATTCTCTTATGGTTCGTCTTTCAATATCACCCTTTACCTGATATTCGATCGGAATCCTCAGACAAAACTCTATCATATCTAACATTTCTGTCGGATCGACCGTATATACTCCATACAGCAGGCTTACATAAGTATCATAAAATCCGATATGCTGAAAGAAATATCGATTATAAATGAATGCCCTCCGCTGGCGTTTGGTCGAGAAAATGTCCGATCCGTACGCATGAAGCTCTTTTCTCTCGCGTTTTAATAAATTATATTTTTTTCTATACTCCTTTTTTACCAATCCGTATAAGCCGAAATTGAAATATGAAGTAAAATATCTCACTGCATTTTCAAGATAATACTTTACCATATATCTGCGGGGAATATGTCTGGCCCGGCAAAACTCGGTAAGTGCCTTATATGCTTTAACAAACCTGAATCTTAAAATATGATGCGACAGCAATAACATTATGCTGCCGTAAGAAACAGAGGCATTACCGTTTGCCCCGCCCATGATCAGTTTGCAATTTGCTTTATCGGCTTCCTTGACCATTCTTATTATATTATCGATATTACTAACCTTTACAGGGCATTCAAAAAGATCCGTATATTCATCAAGTCTTGTAAAGATACAACCGTCGTCACCGGTAACATAATTGGTAATTATATTCGGATGGATTTCTTTTTGAGCTTCAACGTGAGGCTTTTCGTTTTCGGAAATCGTCCGGCTGTTGGTATATTTGTATCCGGATGCCGGAAGCATTGTATAACTGTAAAGATCTTTGCCTTCTTTTGCAAGTTCTTCAGCCGCAAGTGCCGCAACCGAAGATGAATCCAGACCCCCGCTCAATAAAACAGCAGTTTCACCCGAAGACCTTAACATACTCTTTACACATTTGCGATATGTATCCACAAACATTTTTTTGCATTCTTCATCACTGATGTTCTTAAATGTTTTACAGCCTTTTCCCACCTCGTAATATGTTTTTTGAATTTTCTTTCCCGAGGCTATATCAATGTCCACTACCTGTGCGCAATTAACATGATATATGTCTTTATATACGGTCAGATCGGGGGATCTGAATGTCCTGGGCGTAATACTTGTATAATATTCAACTATACCTTGTTCATTTAATTCTACCTTGCCCATGCATTTCTTAATGGGATCATATGTTGTGGAAAAGCATACCGATCCATCCCCTATATGATAAGCAAGATAGCGTCTTGCCATAGGATCCGCATACAGTGACAGTTTATTTGCATTGATATCATACACTGCAACTGAAAACGAGCCCTTGATATGTTTTACAAAATCACGGCCAAAAGTTAAAAACGCTGTATAACAGAGAAATGCATCTCCCGCTTCTTCAGGATCAGAGGTCGAACCGGCTTGTGACAATTCTGCCGTCAATTCATCTCTGTTTGTGAGAAATGCATCCGCAGTAAACAATATTTCGCGCTTTTTATCATAAACCGGAGAAACATCACGAAAGGCCTCTTTTGTAATGTGAGCATGACCACACGCAAAATATGCATTACCGATGCTTAAGCAATCCGTTCTGTCGATCCTGTATTTTTTAGTAATATCGGTCATATCCTTAAAAAGAGATTCGACATTATTACCGTTTCGTCCGATTATTCCCCATATTGCAGACATTTTTCCTACTCCCGACCGTAAAAATCTTCTATGGCATCACAAACTTCATTAAGCGTATCACTGTTAAGCGGCCTGGTTATCGAAAGATAAGGAATCTTCTCAGCCAGCTTTAACATCCGGTACTGTTCATTTTTATCTACACCGTTATCTATAAACAATTTCCCAATAAACAGCGAACTGAATACTTTTAAATATTTATCAAACCCTTTGTACTCCGTGACCTCCAGATCGCCGTCATAACTCTTATTTAACATTACCATTCCCTTTAGCGGTTTAGGTATGTCACAAAAGTCTTCATAATTCATTTTTGCAAATTTATCCTTATCGGCATCTATATAAAGTAAGTCTTTATTCTGTGTCGCTTCTGCAACATCCCGGCATATTTTCTGCATAGGGAAAGCCGGCCGGACCAGAAAATCATCTTCAGGGCGGATCATGGCTATATCATCTGCCAAAAACCTGTGCCCACGCTTAATGAGCTCCAGAGATGTCGTCGTTTTGCCCGCACCGCTTGTGCCCGAAACAAGAACACAGCCATCGCCAAACTCAAGAGCGGCACAGTGAATAGCGGAATAACCCCTTTGTGTAAATAAAAAAGCCATGCACCAGCCACATATAAAAGCAGCAATTTCAATGTAAGTGGCCTCTTTTTCCACAAAGACATCAATATATTTTCCTTCCCTGATAAAAAACTGGGCGAAAGTACTCATAACCCACGCATTATCGTCATTATATTCTATCCACTTTTTCTTTTGCGCACATTCCGCTCTGTCAAGTCCCGAGTGGATCTTGCGGATATATACATCCGCATCTGTCTTTGTCTCATCAAAATTATAAAGTTTAAAATCGGAATGTATTCCTATACCATACGCACGATACTGATACATTATTATGCTCCATTTTCAATTTGCTGTTTTCGTATATCAAATCTTGCTACACATTTGAAGATACAGCTTGTGATTTTCTTACCATATTTTCTATAAGCACACAATGACCTAAAAAATCCGCAATCTCACTGTCAATATCAATTTCCTGTTGGGATGTATATGTTCTTTTTACCCATTTATCTATCCTTTCAAAATCAAGATATTTATCCCAATAATCACGTGACAGACCTTTAACGATATCAGCCTTTCTCTGACGATAATATTCACTTAATGCCGAAAAGTCAGGTTCCTCACCGCCTTGTGAATTGATCCAACTTAAATCTTTCTTTGATTTTTCACGATACACGGATTCAGGAAGGATATCCTTAAATGCGGATCTGAAAGTATATCTGTTCATCCAGCCTTTTAAATACAGATAACGTGGGATCGATAAAGCGTAATCCACAACTCTGTAGTCGAGATAAGGAAAAATATACCTTACATCCGAATAAGCACCCTGAATTGCCGTGTTATACAGTCTGTTCTCGCTCCCACCGTTTTCAATATACTCTTTCGGAGAGTATGTAAACATGTGTGATAAGAAGTGCTCGTTTTTCATCCGCTCCGTAAAATCTCTGTTTAATATTTCATATTCCGACTCTTTAAAGACGGCGGCTTCCCTTAATTTTACTCTTGCTTCTTTTATTTCGCTTCTGCAATTTTTTATCGTTCTTATAATTCTGTGTTTCTTTCCGTGTGTCAACGAGAACATATATCTGAAATACCGATAATATTCATGATAATTGAGCATTTCATACGGTCTTGAACGATGGCTTACGCCTTCATCGCCTCCATGCCCCGAAAAAACAACTCTCGAGCCCTTTCTTCTTAATGCCTGAGCCGTGATACTGATAAGTGTTGTATTTATATACGAAGGTAAAGCATATTTCATGAATAATCCTTCAGCACTTTCTTCTGTCCCGATTCCTATGGCTCTGGTTTTTTCGGCAATGATACTCTCATCGTCCAGTCCTTCTCCAAGCCTTGTATACATACAAGATATTCCTTCACGGTCACAGATATCTTTAATCTTATATCTCTCATCATTATCTACAAACGGCTTTTCTTCCGGAGATTTCGACCACGAAAAATAAAAACATTTACGTCCGAATCTGTTTATAAGAATGCTGATTACGCTTGAATCAAGTCCTCCGGACAATTCACTTCCAACCGGGTCGTCAAGAACATCCAGTCGCCTTTTTACAGAATCCTCTATAAGCCTTCGAAGTTCATTATAGTATTTCTCTTCCGATGAAAACCTTACTTTACGGGTTGCAAATTTCCAATAAGGATATGATGACATGGTTATCTTATCCAAAGTCAATTTGAAAACAATATAATTGGATGACCTAACCATATGAATGTTTTTAAATTCCGTCCGCTCTCTGGTTATCTTTGAATACCCTTTACAATCAATAAACAAAGACTTTTCATCAAGTTCCAGATTCAAAGAACTTTGTGATATTATGCCGCGTATGTCCGTTGAAAAAAGAACGCGTAATCCGTCATAGTAATAAAAGAGCGGTCTCACACCCATATGATCCCTGAAAAGGATCAATTCATTTTTTTTAACATTATATACGGCTCCGCAAAAATCTCCGTTTATATATTTCAAATCTTCCAATCCGCTTCGGGTCACTATAAAAAAAATAATATCCTCGTCAGATAAGGATTCCTGCAGATCATATTTTTTTATAAGTTCATTACGGTTATATATCAAGGCATCAAAAACAGAAGAATATGTATCGTTACATATTACACATCTGTCGGGTGTGGATTTATTACTCAATAAATCGAGACAGCAACCCATTCCATAGTTTTTTTCTTTTACCGTTTCGTTTTTTATCCCATATGCCTTATTCCACGCATAGATTTTATTGATATCTGTATTATTTTCAGATAATGTCGAAAAATAACCGTATATCCCGCTCATTTTGTCACCTCTCATATACATATTACTACAAAAAAAAAAATCGGCCAAATCAAATATGATCTGGCCGACGTTACTATTCATTATTATGAAAGTGAAGTCTCATCAGCAGGTGTTACAGGCTTCTGATCTGTAGGCTGTTCAGGCTTTTTACTATCATTCTCTGTGAATAAATAAAAGGGATTCCAACCTCCACCGCATACATTTGTCTCGATATCGCTATCCCAAAGACCATTTTCTGTCTTGTCAAGACTAAGTTCTACGACTTCAGCATTGTTAAACTTCTTCATTTTTAATTCTCCTTTTTCTGTTGTCATATTTGTCTCTTTCATTTAAGACTTAATTATTGTTTACAATAAACATATTACTTGAGTCCTATAAAATAGCAACAGATTCTATCAAAACTGTAAGATATTCATTTAATCGCTTTGACTTTCATCCTTAAATTCGTTCTTAAACATTGCTACGGTCGCATACTCAGAGCCGTCTCCGCCTGTTACGTACGCAGAGCCCGCACGGATCCATGCATGGGCCACCATCTTTCCTGTCTCATCTTTCCCCACACCCAGATAAAGAGTATTGGATATTTTTTTCTTACACAAAAAGCGTCGGGCAGCAAGTGCACGAACCAGACACTTACTTTCCCACGGTGTATGATTGGCGATACGGTTAACCTGTCGTGACACAAGCCGTGCATATTTGTACTGTTCAAGCGTAAGAGTCTGACCGGTTTCCTCGCCTAAAACACCCCAATGTTTCTCAAGATGTTTACGGGACCTGAATCTTATCAAAAACCTGTACCAGGCAGCATATGCCCATGCTTGGACAGTCATCATTTTATTGTCATTATGCTTGATAAAACTGATAATAGATACCATGATTTTGCCTTATTCGTCTCCTATATAAACGGTCTTTGGAGGATCAAGAATAAAATATGCATTAAATGTCATTGTATAAGCTCCGACATTACCAAAAAGGAGCTCATCGCCTTTTTCAAGTTCCGGAGAATCTATGGCAACAGCCAGTCTGTCATTTTCCATACACGTTGCTCCGCAGATGATCTGCTTTTCTGCATTTTTTCGTGAACCGACATCCGAACAGATCACATAAGGCTGATTTCTTTTTGACATAAAAGGGTTTAAATGAAGCAAAGTGCCGTTGATAGTGGCAACATTTATCCCTCTTATCTTCCTTACATTTATTACTTGGGCTTTATACGATACACAGGTAGCCAATACCGAAGCACCGGGCTCCAAAATTAGCGTAGTTTTGGCAGGATCAAATCCGTTTCTTAACACAGTGCAGATCGTATCAGCATAATCTCGCATTGAAGGCTTTCCGCTTACCACCTGTCCACCAAAGAAACCTCCTCCCATATCTATAAAAGAAAAATCGATATTCAGTTCTTCTTTAAGCTTTAACGCCTCTTTTGCCAGCGATTCAAAAACTTTTAAGCTTCTGGTCTTGGTGCTTGTGTGAAGATGTAAGCCAAACTTATCATACCCTGCATCTTTAAGCATTTTGGCAGCTTTTTTTATATCCTCACTCTCTGCATCTATACCGAACCTGCTCACTTCATCGCCCGCAGTAGTCTCGCCCGGACATAATTTTTCCAGATCAAAATTAATTCTTAAACCGACATTTAAATCTGCCTTTTCTTTGCTGCAGAAAACTGAAACTTCATCTAAATTATCAAGATTAATATATTTTACCCGATAATTGCCTTCCGATATCATTGATTCTTTACACGGACCGTTCAAGATCATTCTGCCCGCAGAGATATTTTCCGATTTACAATAATCATATTCATCGGGACTTACCATCTCGGCATACCAGCCCAGTTTTTCGACAGCATACTTTAACAATTTACTGTCTCTGTTCGTCTTTACGGAGTATCCGTATATTACGTTATTATTCCATTCATTGTTAAAATGAACTGTTACTTCATCACAGTTTGCCTTAAATTTTTTAAGATCGACAATATAATGAGCCCACATACTATTCTTCTCAGACACCTGATTACCTCTTCATCCCTGTTATTTGTTATTTTCCGGCCTTTCTGTCGTGTATAGGACTGAATATTTGCTGAATAAATACATACAAAGGCCAATTAACCCTTAACAAAAACATCATAAATTTAAATTGGGGATCGTCCACAAGTTTGGATGCTTCTTTGGCTTTGCTGACCCAGGCAGCTTTAAGTTTATAAAAATCATCCGAACCGGATGCACTTCTCATGAATGCTTTATCTTTATAACACTTGCACAATAACCTTATTCCGTATGCAAAAGATCTACGGACACATTTTGCGTATTTTTGCTCGAAGAGATAATCCATTCTTTCGAAAAGTACACTGCTCTTATACAATTCGTCTTCACTTTTAAGATTACGCATGACTGTGGAATTCATACGCAGATAATTATAAAACGGCATCGGAACGATAACGATCCTCGGTTTATTCTTTAACATTTGAAGGATAATGGCTTCATCCTCAAAAACATGCCCTTCGGGAAAGCGGATCTTTTCCCATAATGCGCTTTTATATAACTTAGTCCATATACAAACAGAAGGCATATCTCCGTTACTTACCAGTTCCCAGAACCTTTTATCCGTGGCCACAAACTCTTCATTGCCCGATAATACCATTTTGGACCCGCTTTCACGGATTTCTTCCATACCGCACTGACAGATGTCAGCATCATACTTTTCAAGTGTTTCCAGCATGTACTCAAACATATTTTCCGTAATGATATCATCCGAATCCACAAACGAAATATATTCACCTGTTGCATGTTCAAGCGCGATATTTCTGGCGGAAGCAGCTCCCCCATTCTCCTTATGAAATAGCTTTATACGTTCATCCTTTTTTTCCCACTCTTTTAAGAGATCGAGCGATCCGTCGGTCGAACCGTCATCCACAATGATTATCTCAAGGTTTTTATAAGTCTGACCGATAATGCTTTCCAGGCAATTATTTAAATGCTTTTCGGTATTGTATACCGGTACTATAACACTTATGATCGCATTCTTAATATCATCCATATCTACCCTCCCCAACTTCTAGAAAAAGCCTTTTTCTTTTCTTATATAACCAACTATCTTTTTAGTCCTTAACCTGTGGGGAATATATGAGAATATCCCGTTTCGCTTCATATTGTCGATCTGACGCTGCTTATCTTTTACCCTGATAAGCTCCTCATATTCGACCTTGTCTTTTTCGGTATATAAAGCGCCCTCGGGTTCTTTTACGGTAAACTTATTCGGAATTATCCAGAATCCGCTTATATTTGTAATATCCGCAAAATCATCTTTAAGCTCCGAAACTATTTCCATCCGGCGCTTCTGTATATGGCAGAGTAAAAACTCTTTCACGATAAGCTTACCGGTCTCATCCGTTTTCAGCCTGCCTTCCCCATCCACGATATACCTGAACAGATGGCCGTTATCCCATTTGAAAATGAAATCCTCTTTGGTAATATAAGATGTAAAATTTAAATGCTGCCACGAGAAATCCTGAATATAATTCTCGGTAAGCTGGTCTCTTAACACCTTAAAATACTTATCTCCCAAGAGATTCATACCCATATATTCATCAAAATAACAGGCCCAATTTGTACGAAATGCCTTTTTGTAAGAATAAGCCATATTATCCTTAAGGGCACTCTTTTTATAGATATTCCTTATTTCTTCGGTATTTTTGTAAATTGTAAGATTTCCCTGTTCGAATATCTTTGTATGATCGCTCAGCAAATCCTCGGTTAAAAACTTGCTTAAATTGCCGTATATTACATCGGTATCTATATGTCCCCAGTAATCATAATCATTAATGGCTTCGCCTATTACTGCCCACCAGACGGGTTTATAATCACAAAGTTTATACGGTGTCTTCAAACAGATCTTCATACCGATAACTTTTTCAAAAACAGACTCTGCCTCTTTTAAATTCATCGAAATATAATGAATATTGGAAATATCCCATGTCCATTCTCTGTCTGTTACGACATAATAATCAAATTCAGGATTTAAAGAAGCAGATCTTACCCACAAAGGAAACCATTCGGGAAAGTTTCCGCCCATCCAGATAGTTATAAGTGCTGTTTTGACCATTTGATCACTTTCCTCTTAATCAACCTCAGTCTTGTTCTTATAAGAAATTTAAATGTTCTAAACGGTGCGGATTTTCTCATCACCGATAAATATTTCTTACATTCACCTTCACCGTTCGCTTTATATGCCCATATTTCATAAAGCCTTTTGGCGATACCGAATTCTACCTGTTTTCTTTGGTGTTTGGTAAACTCACCGTAACATTCACGACACGCGTTGGCATAAGTAAGCTCTCCTTCGACTTTTCGGGATCCCAAACTTATCCTGACTTCTCCCACACCATCATGATAGATACTTAATATCTCAGGCACATAATCAACTTCGTAACCTGCGCGCAATAGTTTTAATAAAACAGTTGAATCCTGTTTGCACGGCAATATCGTAAAACAGCCCACGCTGAGCAATGCTTTCTTTTTTACAAGCCACTGAGATGTTGCGGCAATACAGCCGTCTTTTAAAGCCTTATACAGCGAATTGCCTCTTATTCTCTTTCTCTCGATATAAGTAATGCGGCCATAATTATCTTCATAAGCTACATCACAATAAACAAGTGCAAGTTCCGAAAACCCGGTATTAAGAAAAACATTGAGCTGCTTTTCTATTTTTGTGGGATAATAATAATCATCATCGTCGAGGAAAGCTATATAATCACCTTTAGCCGCCTCAATACCGACATTTCGTGCTCCGGAACCGCCCAGATTTTGAGGATTTTTAATATAACGGATATTATCATTATATTTATATGCATCCATCACCGATTCGGCTTTTTTTCTGTAATCGGAATCCGCAGGATTATCGTCCACAACGATAATATCGAGTTTTGTATGTGTCTGGCTGAGTATGGAATCGAGCGCTCTTTTAAGCGAATCGGAAGTTGCATAAGTGGGGATTACAACACTTACCAAAACGTCTTCGGGGTTAAAAGCCTTCTCTTCTCCCTTTTCTTCCAGCAGACCGTATTTGCTCATTAATCCTACTCTTTCATTGGCCTTTTCAAGCACTTCTTTTGTCGCTATACCTTTATTGCGACTTATCAAAGAAAATCTTAAAGCGCCAAACAATCTGTGTATCCATGCGATCGGGAGTAATATGCCATGCTTTTTGGCATATCCGTACTTTTCCTTAAGTTCAGATCTTGAAGGAAAATATCTGGCACGAAATTGAGAAAGACGACCTTTTTGCTTTGTATTGTTTCGCATAAAATAACCGGATATAAAGCCGATCGCGAAATAATGTTCAATGTTATCGCTTTTTCTGTGTCCGTAAGCCACTATTTCTTCAAAAAGCAGCTCAACATTTCCGGGTTTCATATTCTCGGGTGCTTTAATATCAGCATCGATCCCAAGATATATTTTGGCCCCTTCCATGATCGATTTATAGAACACGTCGTACTTCAAAAGCATCATAGTGCTCCAAAAGCGTTTCCAGTCAATCTCGTCAGCATACTTCCTTGAATAAAGCGCAAGATCGGTAACAAAACGTAAAGGAAGCCCTTCGGTCGCAAAATGCTTAACTACATGAAATACCTGAAAAATCAGATGTTCGGTAATGCCAAGCGTTCTGACTTTTATCCCACAGGCTTCAACTTCAATAAAAGTATCGGGATCGGTCAATTTAAGGGAATCCAAAAGTTTTGCCTGCTTTCCCTCATAGTCCTCCCAGAGGCAGTCATGAAGATCTATATGGAATGCGGCATTATTACCCGTTCCCACATAATGCGGAACGTGTTCCTTGGAAACTTCAGGTATAAGCTTATATCCAAGTTCATCAAAAACACCTTCCATTATTTTTCTGTCAGAAGGTGTCACATATATATCGGCATCCGATGAAAACCTCATAAAAGGTTCCGGATACAAAGAGGCCAGCACTATTCCTTTAAATATTACAGGTTTTGCACCTGCTTCTTCACCCTTTTTTAGTACATTATAAAGAGAACCCACAGACGCCATCTGCTTGACTGCTCTCTGGAAAGAATATTGTTTCCAGTTGTTCAAAAATGAGGCTTCTGTATCATCTTTAAAAGTCTTCGGCAAAACAGCTGAAAATGACATACCGTCGAGTATGCCGAATTTCAGATAATCTCTTAACTTATACCAGTCAACATCGCCCTCAAATACCGCCTTCTCTTTTGCAATTGCAGCCTTTACCGCTGTCAATACCTGACTTGTGATTTCATCCATCTGATCTTTCCCCATAATCAAATAATCAGTTTAGCCTTTTTTCTTTAATTTGTCATAAGCCCCTTTAAGCTTATCGTAACCCTTTATTCCAAGAATCCGCTGCAGAGCCTTTATGGTCGAAAAATAAAGTTTCTTTTTCTTTGAGCTCCAGCTGGCATTCATATGATGAATGGTATAAGTATTTTCAGTGGGTTTTATATGCCAGTTACTTATATCAAACGCAGCAAAATAGTCTCTTGGATATACAACTATTTTTCCCTCTTCAAATTCTCTTAACCTCTCATCATCAAGATCTATATCGGTATTCTGACTCATAAAAGAACTGAAATGTTCATTGATCACCGACATATCGTATGAGCCGTCTTCGTTTATAAACTTTCTGTTCTCATATGTCTTAAGAAATCCACCGATCAGTTCATTTTCCGGTGTAGCTGCCATAAATGCAGTTTCAAGCGATCTGTCGCTTTCAAATCCGAGAACCAGATCCCTGCCGGGCAAAAGTTCATCAAACCGCCTTACTATCTCAATGTCCGTATCAAGATATACTCCGCCTTTTTCATACAGTCCTTTTATTCTTGCATAGTCGCTTACAAATGCGAATTTTCTGACACTGTATGCCTCCTGTACATAGATCGGAGCCTCTTCTATCTTAAAATTGTCTTCATTCCACTCGATAAATTCATAATCATCAAGTAAATTCTTCCAGCCTGCGATAAAAGCCTTAATATTACCAGGCTTCTCTCCCCTGCCAAACCAGCAATAATGTATTATTTTGGGAATCTTTCTTGATTCTTCCATTAATATAACCCCATGAAACGACCGTATTCACGCTTAAATGCCTTCTTCTTTATATTTCCTTTTACATTTGTAACGATAACGCCGTCAAGCTCGTTCTCTTTAAAACTGTTTGAAAGAGAAGCACAATCTTCACGTTTTGTCTTGCCCAGTTGAGCAACGACTATGGTTACATCAAACTTTCCTCTTATTACTTTGGCTTCAGCGGAATATGCAAAAGGGGCAGTATCTACGAGAATTACATCATACTCGGACCTCAGTTTATCGATAAGGGTATCAAATGAATTGCCGGTAAGCAGTTCAATAGTATTGTTTGCCTGAACCGGCTTAATATAATTTCCGCCATCATCTTTGGAAGTTATCTTGGCAATATCATTAACCTTGCCTTCAAGATAGTCGTTAAGTGAGTTTTTACTTTCCTCCGATACTTCTATGCCCCACTTTGGATTGGTGATCTCCGTATCAAGGTATACGGCTTTCTTGCCTGCTTCCGTAAGGAATGACAGATAATCTTTGATAACGCTTCCCTTATTTTCATCAGAGAATGTGTAGAAGCATATGGTTTTCGCATCCGGCTTGATCATTCGAAGTTCTCCGTACAGACTCTGCATGGATGCTTTATTTATCCCGGGACTTTTCTTGTTTTTCTTATCCAGAACCGCAGACAGAACATCGAGTTTGGATTCTGCTTTAACATCTTCGGAGGTTCTGACCTTATTGTCGGATAAAAACAAAAATAAAACTATGAGGAATGCCAGAAGAAAACTGCCTGCGAAACCAAATACAAGAAGTTTTTTGGTGGGCAATACGGGTACATTTGACGGTCTTTCGGCAACCTGTGCTTCATCGTATACTTCTACCGGAATCGTTCCCATTATCTCAAGGGCATAAGCAGATGTTACTGTTATCAGGTCATCCAGAATTTCTTTGCCTACCTCCGCATTTGGAAACATTACGGTAATATACATCATATTGGTATCCGTTACCATCGATCTGCTTATCTGGCCGGTAAATTCCCTGTATGTCATATTGAGGTTAAAATCGGAAATGACCTGATTAGCCACTCTTCTTGTCCTCATTATTTCATAATAATCATTCATCTGAGTTGATGCCGTTCTTGATGCACTTGAATACGCAGAAGTTGAATATAATTTTACGGTAGACGAGTACATGGGCGTATACTGGATATTACTCGTGTATATATAGCCTACGGCATAAGTCAGCACAGCACCCAAAACTCCAACTGCGATCAAAAACCACAAGCTATTAAACATAGCTTTGATCAACCCCGTAAAGTCTATCAAAATATAATCATTCTTTTCTTTAACCATGGCTCCTCCTAGGATAATTCAATTATTCCTTTACATTTATGATAAAATACTTCCGTATAACTCAACAACTTCATCCACCCATTTTGAAAGAGAATAATTCTCCCTCATAAATTCTTTTACACTATCCATATTATTAAGTTTTTCTTCTCTTAACTTCTCAGCCTTAAGTATAGCGTTTTTTAAATCTTCCGGATCATCCTTTTTAAACCAGACCCCATACTTAAGTTTAAGATGTATCTGCGCGGAAATATTGCTCAGAACAACATTACACCTTGAATACTCTGCTTCAATGACCGAATACGGAAGACCTTCCTCCCTCGAAGGTGATAAAAACATATCGACCGCATTGTAAAACGATGCAACATCACTCCGTGCTTTTATAAGCTTTATCCAATCAGGTACTTCTCCCAATATTTTCTTTACATTGGACTCCGCTTCTTCGAAATTGGTAGAAAGTGATACAAGTAAAGAATACTTTAAACCTGCTTTTCGAAGATCGGAAACAGCCTTTATGGCAAGATCTACTCCTTTTCTGTAAAAATCAAAGCCAAAGATAAGCAGAAGTTTTTCATCCTCTGACACCCCGAAATCCCTTTTATCCAATGTTTCAAATTTTTCAAGTCTTTCAAAATAGACCCCGTTGTCAATATAGCATTTCTTATTCTTCGGGTAATCCCTTATAAGACTGTCATACACAGACTTGCTGCAGGCAACCATATAACATTTCCGGTAAATGAAATGAGAAATTTTTCTCTTAATTATGTTACCGGCTTTTTTAGAATGATTATGCATATGCATAACTATCGGCAGATTTGATCGTCTGTTGGCGCAGTATATCGACAAAAACTGCGGCATTGTCAAAAAATGCGTATGTATCAGTTTTACATTGTACTCCCTTATCAGGTCTTTAATGAGTCTCACATCAGCTTTATGATCGTCGCTCAAAAACCGTACAATATCCCCTGCACTGACCATATCATCGATCCATATCTTTGCGGCCTTCTCGGCGTCTTTACAAAAAAGATATATTGTAACAGTATCTTTCTCTTTAAGCCTTTCGTCCAAAGCCGTCAATGATTCCATAAAATTACCACGATAAACCGCGGCATAATTCATTATCTGTAAAACTGCGTTTTTCATCTCACCCTTAAAAAATAATTATACTACCAAAATATCTTCAACAGGATAATCTGTTTTAACCTTCTCTTTTACCATTCCCAAAGTATTCTCATCCTTGCAGAATCCTCTGCTTACGGCACACAAAAGAATTGTATATAAAATAGTCGGCGACGGATATCTGTAAGTCACCATATTACATTGCCAAAAAGCAAAGAAAAGCCATGAGACATATAATGCAATAGCAGTTATATTAAGGTCCGTTTTCTTTAACGAAAACAGTTTTACGAGTATGGTCATAAGCCCTAAACCTATTAAAATACAACCTATTATACCTGTGGTAAAGAAGATATATACATAATACATATCCAATGAGCTTGTTCTGTCACCAAAAGCAAGAATATCTTCGTGAAAACCTGAACTGTCCACAAAGCCCATCCCCGTCCAGATATTACCAAGTTTCAAAAAAATAGGATAATTGACCGTAATATTCAGCGCTCTGTTAGACTTATCCCATATATGGGTAAACACTCCCGCCGAAGCCATGACAAAAACGAAAAATACGCCGGCCATTATCAATAAAATGGTTGTTCTTGCTTCCAGTCTTATTCTTAAAAACACAAATATAAAATATATGAACAAAAGAATGACTGTTGATATGATACCCGCCCTTTCGGCAGCACACATCAGCATCTCAAGTGCCAGAACATCTAAAAATATAAGACTTATCCACATGATACTTCTGATACGCTTATCCGGATCATGTCTGTACAATTCGAAAAAGAACAACGAAAGAACGACAACAAGATATGTTGCATTTGAAAGATATCCTGCATGGATAAATCCAAATTGCGTTTTATATCTTATATCAGCCGTAAAGGATTGGATAAGTCCCCAGACAGGATTCACAAAATCCTGTCGATGTAATGCAGCAGCTATTAACAGTTGGAGCCCGGTCACATAAAAACTGAGTGTAATAAACAGTTTAAAAATTCCGTTTTGCGACACATAAAGGTATGTGGCAAGAACCATCAAAAGATACCATATCATCTGCGTAACATTAACCGAAATATTCTCTGCCGCTATATGCGCACCCTCTGTAGTATTAAATACATATCCAAAGAACACGGCATGTATAAAAAACAAACTCCAGCTACATATCGCAAGCCAAGATCCGCGTCTTATCCTGTTGCCGGTCATCCAAAGCACAAGTACAAGCGCAACGTAGGCATATTTCGTCTTTCGAAATACGATAGCAAACGGCAGCGCCTCTATCTGGTTAAGAAGAAGCGTTAACATCGTAAAAAAGTATGCAATTGAAAATATTAAATGCTTTTTATTTACTGCTACCTTCAAATCTTTCTCCGATCAATACAACAACATTATATCCAACTCACGTATAAATCTGCCCCATTGTCCTGGCGAAAGTTTTTTTTCGTCCTCATCTCTTCTAATGCTCACGCAGAATGTAGCTGTTTGAGGACTTAAGGCAATGATCTCACCATTGATATAATCATCCGATTTCAAAAAAGCACCCGATGGATCATATTCAAATACAGAAAATGTAAAACCTTCAGAAAGCTTTACTATATACTTTTCATTCCTTGCCACTATGTATTCTTTAAGTCTCAGCCGCCTTCTGTGATCTATCTTTTCTCCCGTATATTCATCAAAATCCCCTGATTCCCACGGATCCATGCTGTTTAAGACCATAGCGGAAAGATCATCCGGAATGTTTGAGGCGGATATACCCGATACATCATAAGTCTCATGCGCCTTTGCTGCATATGTTCCCGTTTTATCGGCTCTGTGAAAAAAGAATATCCCAACAAGCAGCAAAAGAAGCAAAAGCGATGTAACAGAGGCAAACAATACGATATTCGGTTTTTTGTTAACACCGTCATTTGTCATATCCGGAAATGCCTCCGATCGTACTTTTCAGGATATCAACCGCATCATTTGGCTCGATATCGTTTCCGCTTGTATCATAACCCAGATAATTTTTGTTCCCGGGGAAAGGATTTTTATTTGAATAATCAATATTCATATCCTTATCAACGACCAGATACATGCACGCATCTCCCGGTGCATCTTCCGAATAAAGAAGATTATCATTAAAATATGCCTTGGGACCGGACTTCGTGTACAGGATTAATAATCGGCTCGTATTCCAGCATACATTATTATTCATTACGAGTCCTTCCGGATTCTTGGACGAATAATTACATATACATGATATGCCTGTGTAATTGCCGGATCCTCTGTATGATAAGTATACATCCGGTTTATCACTTGTCCCGTTTTCTTCTGTCCCGGAAACCGACAGGTCTTCCGGATTCTTTGGATCTTTGGAGTCCTTAGGCTTTTTTGTATCCTTCACAGGCTCTTCAACCGGTTCGGGAACAGTGTTACGTAACAATCCGCCCAACTCATCGGCATAAAGTTTTTCATCGGGATCGGTAATATCACACATATTACTCAAAATATTACCCGAATAGACAATATTTACATGTCCTTTTTCGGCAAGAGCATCTCCTATCGTATCAATGCCTACATAGGAGCGCGTTCCGATATTGTTCCTGACTGTAAGATTGCTGTCTTCTTCCGAAGTTGAAACTACCTGATCCACAAAACAACCGTTAAATATCCATGACACAAAATTGTATTCGACCATAACATCTTTTGCCTGGCCTACAACCTGAATGGCATTTCCGGTCCTGGAGGTCGGACTGCCCGCCAGAGTACCTCCGATATCATGAAAATAGCAGGAAGCAATAGTGACCTCCGTACAGTTTTCTATCGTACAGCCGCTCGTACCGGCACCTTTTATTTCCCATCCTTTTAAAACAGTATTCTTGATCCCGCTCATAAATACAGCATTTGTAAAATCTGCGTATTTGATATTCTTCTTATTCGGATCCGTTTTGGAATAAAGGTACAGCGTTGAAGACATCCAGTCCACAGCCCAACTTTCACATGCATCCTCTTCAAGATACTTTGCGTAATCCGGCGCTTCGTTCCCGATTATATTTAGAAGCAGTCTGTTCCAGTTAACCTTACCGTCTATAAGAAGCTGCCCTATGTTGCAATCCGAAAACCGAACACTCTGTTCCTCATCGTCAGATGAATGTCGGACCTTGAATATCTTCGAGAGATCTGCCTTCCAAACATGGGCATATTCGGCTTCTTCGGTAAATTTCACGTCTAATGGCTTATAATAATCAAGCACAGGCCTCGGACCGCTTCCGTAAGTTGCGTAAACACACTTGTTCCCCGCCGAAAAAGACTGGTCCATTTCAAAAGAATCACCGCATTTTAAGAGTATCGTAACATTTGAAACGCCCGAAAATCCGGTCAATGTTCTTTTCGGCGCTTCCGGTGACAAGCCAAGATTTTCATCATCGCCCTCACTTGATGAAACGTAATATACCATTGAATTCCTTTTCAGTTCTTTTTGAGTAACCGAATATATCTCGTTGGTGATCTGGGTCTGCCACAGTTTATCCGCCAGAGAGTCATCTTCGTCCAAAAAAGCCTTCGTAAGATCATTCGCGGAAAACGACCCGGCGGCGGTCGTAATGAAAGAATTGCCTTCTGTATCCTGATCATTATGCGAGACCGGCTTATAGCCGTCTTTCGGCATCCATGCGGAATAATCCTTTGTATCACCGCATGCGCACAGTAATGTCGATATCAATATGAAAGATGTGATAGTAAAAATCTTTTTTTTCATTTAGGTCTCCGATCGTTATATGCGATCATTCTCTATTATTTTGAACAATGTGCTTTTAGAGCCTTGTCATATATGTTCATTAATTTTTCGTAATGATATCCGGAAGTGTAACGCTCGTTAAACATTTCTTCGGATCTTTTGCAAAGCATTGCATATTCTTCACTTCCCGGCTCCGGGAAATTTAACAATATATCCTTAAGTTCATCTATATTCCCTTTGGCAAAAGAATAACCGTTTCCGTCTATAAGTTCCGGTATCCCTCCTATATCCGAACCTATTATGGGCCTGGAAAGCTGAAGAGATTCTATGGCTGAATACGGACCGTTTTCATACCATTCCGACGGAAGGATCACCGCTTTGGCATTGCCCACTATATCCGTAAGCTCCTGCCCGCTCTTAAAGCCCAGGAGTTTAACGTTATCGACCTTATCAGCCTTTATAAAATCCTCTATCTCTTCCCTGCAGGGTCCCGAACCGACTATATATAACGATCTGTCCGTATCCTTTACAGCCTTTACAAGCGTCATTATTCCTTTTTCACGTGACAATCTTCCAAAGTAAAGGAAATACTTCTCACTGTCATCTGTCTTGTTGACCGAAGGCTTTTCTTTATCGAGAAAATTGGGAATATGCGTAACTCTTTCGGGGTTTACGCCAAAATTGATAAATTTATCTCTGTAAAAATTACTCGGAGTTATTATCTCGTCTATGGCATCATAGCTTTTCCGCCATTTATGAAAATAGCCTTCGATAACATTAATAAGACTCTTCGCCGAAGAATCTTTTACACATTTATTCTTTAAGCAGTTTATATACTTTCCGCCTTTACACTTCTCGCATATCTCGCCGTGTGTCATCATCACATAATTAAGACACAGCATCTTAAGGTCATGAGCGGTATAAACTGTCGGAAGATCGTATTTCTTACATATATCAAGTATGGAAGGCGACAACTGATGCTGAAATATATTAAGATGCACCAGATCCGGACTTGTATCCTTTACAAGCCTTTCGAATTTCTTTTTGGCCTCTTTTGAATAAATGATATTGCGGGCAGCCTTAAGTTGGGCCGACTTACTCATTTTCCCGTTATAGTCAACGCCTTCCACAAAATAATCGGAATAATCGGACTCAAGATTTTTATCATCTTTCATGGAAAAATCGATAACCTCGTGTCCTTTCGACTCAAGCAGACGTTTTAATGCAAAATAATAAGTCTCACTTCCGCCCTTTATATAAAAAAACTTATTTGCCATTAAAATTTTCATTGTTTTAAAAATACCTCTTCGTATCTGTCAACAATGTGATCCCAGCTGTAGGCGGTTTCTATCCTTGACTTTGCCTTTAAGCCGAGCGCCTCTATCTCGCCGGCCTCAAGCGAATCGGCTTTATGGATAAGAGATGAAAGAGAACCCTGTTCCTTGTCCCAATAAAGGGCAGCTTCTTCGCCAACTTCCCTGTTGAACCCCACATTTAAAAGAAGGTTCAATTTCGTGCTTCCGAGCGCTTCCAAAAGCGACGGGTTTGTACCTCCGACTTCGTGTCCGTGAAAATACCCGTAAGCATTTTCCCTTATCTTTTTAAGAAGTTCCGTATCATACACCGTTCCGACAAACTTGATACGTTTATCTTGGTCAAAATGAGTGCTCTCAAGAAGCGCCTCATAAAATTTGTTCTTTTCAACATTGGTCACGAGTACAAAATCCTTCTTTGAATCCGATCTCATATACTCTTTTACCATTGTCTCGTAATTATTCTCGGGTACGAATCTGCCTACCACAAGATAATATTCATGCGGCCTGACCCCTTTTTCCTCATACCATTTCAATAGTTTCTCATCATCATCGGAAAGCGTCGACTTAGATGTCTCGGCACCGTATGCTATAAATGTGGTATTGGGATCGTATGAAGGATATTCTTCCCTGATGTATCTCTCGATATTGATGCTGTCGCAGATAATAAGATCAGCATGCTTTACCATCATCTTTTCGGAAGCCTTCCAGTATCTTCTGACCGGTTTTGCCCACTTTGCTCTTTTCCATTCATGGCCGTCCGGATTTATATATACCCTGCCACCGAGTTTATGGATCTTTTTAACCATGCCGCGCATAAACGGTCCTATACGACAGGCAAGTATATATACAATAGGCGCCTTTATTTTATTGGCTTTTATGTATGCGATACATTCCCTGATCGCATCAACATCGTAAAAAATTGCTTTCGCGGGGCCGATATTTTTGCGAAGAACATTAAAGCATCTTGCACCGTTGTACTCAAAAGTCTTTTCCTCAGGCACTGAATCAACCGCACAGGCCACGTGATATTTTATGGCATCCGACTTTTGAAAAAGCGTAAGCCTGTCCACAAATGATTCATATCCTCCGTAAGCTGCGGGTATACCTTTGGACCCCACTATAAAAACATGTTGTATGCGCTCCATTTCCCTTTTTCCTGTCCTTGATTTTTGTGTATAAATCAATATTTAATTCTATCATATTGATAAATATGTGTCAAAAAAACACAGCATTTTAAACACTTTTCGGATCATCGATCAACAGACTTTTAATATCTTCCAATCTGCTCTCATACATATCATCTTTTTTGTAGTAATTTTCAATATTCCGGCAATATTCCGATCGTTTATCCTTATCCGTCAGCATGGTAATTATTGCGGCTTTGATCGATTCTTTGGAATTATCCGCAACAATTCCGAATCTATTATCAAATACTTCTTTTAATACCGCACAATTTACGGCAACGACGGGCTTTCCGAGAATAAGCGCCTCCTGAATGGCAAGGCCGTAGCTCTCACTGTTCGACGTGCTTAAATAAAAAACCGAGTTAAGTATATACGGATATGGATTATCTTTATAACCCGGCAATTTTACACACTTTACATCAAGATCTTTTATTTGCTTAAGCAGCTTTTCTTTGTGTCCTCCGTCTCCTACTATGATCATTTCAAAACGGTAGTCTTTTTCAAGTTCATGACATACATCGATCAATATGCCCAGATTTTTGTCGGGAGCCAGCCTTCCGACGGTAACAATGGAGGGCCTGTCCTTGGCAAAAGCATAGTCGCACTCTTTATGGGACTGCTCAATAATGCTCTTTACATTTATCGGATTATATCTGACACAAAGATTCTTTGAATCCCCTATGGTCCTGATCACCGAATCCTTTACGGTTTCGGAAACGCAGATCACTTTATCGTATTTTTTTAAGCAGGCGAGTTCTTTCTCCGTCGATTTAAATATCATTTCAGTCCAATGATAATAACCTAGATCGTAATGGATCCAGGCGTATTTCGCCTTTGAACGAATATGCGATACATATCGTGTCACGGATCCCTCTCTGAAGGCAACAAAAACATCGGGACAAGCTATCCATGACCATACCAAAAGAGCGCTTTTTATCCCTTTTTTAACAACGGAACTTATCTTTCGTAAAAACGGATGCTTTTCGGATAAATGAAATAACGGATCAACGTTAAGATATTTTACAGAGTGAGGATAATGTTCGTAAAAGACTTTAAGTGTACATTTTTCTCCCCATACGATAACTTTTTCAAAATCTGCAAGATAACTGACAACCTCGTTTAAAACGCGTTCGCAGCCTCCGCCGTATACGTAATCGCAATAAATGAATATTTCTTTTATGCGTTTACCTTGTTTTTCTTTCATAGTTTTTTGCATACAAATACCTGAATCCGAAAAATTTAGATATCAATATTATATAAAAATATTCAGATAATTGCAAAAATATGATCGCATGAAAAAAAGGGCGCTTTAAGCACCCTTTTTAATTTCATCTGTGTGCAATCGATAATTACTTCGATACGCTGTCCGTCATGGGAACGGGCGCATCCTCCACTGTCGTAATTTCGAAAACCTGCTGTACATCCGCCTTCTGTGTAGATAAATCCGCCGGACCAGCACCGGACATTGCAATACATAATGCCACACCAACTGCTATAAAGCAACATAGCACACACATGTAGAGCCATACAAATAATTTGCTTTTCGTCTTCTTCATCTAAGTGTACTCCCGTTCTTCTCGATACGTCTTAGAGATTTATCGCATTCCCCTGTATTCCCTCTACACACTATATATCGTACACATAGGTCGAAAACTTAACAAGAAATTGTAACAATATTGTTAGAAATTAGGAATTATTAACAACAAATTAAAAAAATCAAAAAGCCCCCTTCTCCTTTGCAAAAACCTGAAATACCGTCTTGAACAATATCTTTATATCAAGCCACAATGACCAATTATCAATATATTCGGTATCAAGCGCAACTACCCGGTCAAAATCCGTGATGGTACTTCGCCCGCTCACCTGCCACATTCCCGTAATGCCGGGACGGATCGAAAGACGTCTCCAGTGTTTGGTCTGATATCTTGTAACTTCGTCAAGTGTCGGCGGTCTTGTGCCCACAAGGCTCATCTGTCCGATAAGAACATTGAAGAACTGCGGAAGTTCATCTATCGAAGTCTTTCTGATAAACTTGCCTACTTTTGTAATACGGGGATCGTCCTTTATCTTGAACATAAGGCCGTCCTGTACCTGATTCTTGGACTGAAGATCGGCCTTTAACTGTTCTGCGTTGCTGACCATGCTCCTAAACTTAAACATATAGAACATTCTTCCGTATCTTCCCACACGCTTCTGTTTAAATATGACCGGACCCTTTGATTCAAGTTTTATCGCGATCGCAGTGATAAGCATGATAGGGGATGAAAGGATGATCCCGATAATGCTCATTACTATGTCAAAGAATCGTTTTAACGCACGTGAATAAACATCAAGGACCACTCTGTGATATGTGATCATCGGATAAGTACCGATACTGCATACGAAATTCTGAACATTACCCATTTTGTATGGATGATGGAGCATTCTTACCGTTACTCCAAGTGTCATACAGAGACCTATGGCATCGGTAAAATCTATCGGATGCTCCCTGTGCTGCATAAAGAATACCTGGTCTATGGCGTGATCATGAACAATCTGCTCAAGATCCGACATTTTTCCGAGATATTCCGTCTTATCGTCGGCATTTTCAGGTTCTTCGCCTTCCATTACATAGCCTTTTAAAACTATGCTCATGTTGTTACGCGAAAGAAAATGCTTGACCCGTTCATAGCGCTGTTCACTGCCCACAAATACGGAATTTCTTGCAAAAAGGCCGACTTCTCTGGAAATTCTCCTTGTTATGAAGGCGCTGAGCAGCATCAATATATAATCCGAAATCAGGAAAATGATAATGAATCTGACGGGTACCACATTGGAAGCGCTTCCCACATAAAAAGCAACGACGCACATAAGTACAGCCGTAAAGATAAAAGAACGCGTAATAAACCTTATGATCCTGTCGGTATAAAAGAACAGAGTTGTAGAGTAGATGTTCTTATTCTGATTTGCAGCTATATAGACAATGATAAAACACGCACAAAGCGTGAGCTGATACGGATTAAACAGCCCACGTCCGCCGTTGTATATCAAAGCAGATATGACATAAGCCAAAAGACCGTAAAGCACATCAAAAACCATGTACAACAGGTTCGTATTGGCGTGCCTATTCGATTTTCCCATTTTTTCCCCTAAAGAAATTTATTGCATTTTTTATCACTCGGATTTAAAAATCATAACAAAGAATCTTATGCAAATCAATAGATTTACATAAAATTCTTTGGAAAAATCGGTGTTTTTGATAAAATTTATACTATGGAATAACCGAAGCCGTTACAGAGCGCATCGATCGGCATACGCTCCTTACACATAGGGCAATCCGCAGGATTGTAGCTTCTGTAATCGGGAAGATCGTTGGTGGAATAAAGTGAGTTGATCGGGATTCCCATTACCTTTGTGGCTGCAGAGAATATCGAGGAAATACCCATAACGGTACCGCCGTAATAATCAACCGACTTGATCGCACCCATCAAAGATGTACCTGTAGTCGCTGTGGCAAGAAGGATCAGAACCCTCTTCCCTTTGACCATATGCTTGGTGTTTTCACGGAACACTATCTGTCCGTATGCATCCTGCTCGGCGGATGCTATATATATCGTTTTATGCGAATTCATGGATACTATGCCGGCTTTTGTAAGCTTGTTGGCAAGATATGCACCCACAACTTCCATATTATCAAGACAAAGAACCGTATCCACGATCTCTGTCGAGATATACATTTCGGCAAGTTCTTCGCCGGTAGCTCTCGCCTCACGCTGTCTGGACTTCATATCCGTTAAGTCCATATAGTAATTAACATGTGAATTCGGGGTTACAAAATGCCCCGGTATATAACGGAGCACAACATCCTTATTTTTATAGTAGTCAATTTTCTTGTAATCCTGCATTCCTTATCCCTCCTGTTTTGATGTTACAATTTTACCACAAATTGCATCGAAAGAAAAGAATATTCGCACAATTTCGCAAATATTAATAAAAAGCAGTCAAATACTCATGGGTTTGTGATAGAATATCATATAGTTTTAAGGTCAAAGGAGAATTTTATCATGAAAAAAACGCTGATGTTCATCGGGCTTTTAAGCCTTATGTGTTCTTTGACGGGATGCGTAAAGGTACCCGAGAGTATCGAAACCGTAAAACCCGATATTCCCGTTACGGATCCGGCCCAAGTTCCCGAACCCGATCCGGGGGAAGACGATATAATCATTCTGGACGGTCCCGGTTCTTATTACATAAACCCTGTATACGATCAGCTTTGCATTGATTTTAAATGCGAAGACGCAGACGGTTTATGCGAATGGTTTACCTTCTATCATATGAACGATACTCTTTACATGGAATATATGTCGGACGCCAATGCGTACTGGGCAGGTGAATTTATACCGGACAATCCTTCAGAGCTTAATGATCAGCCCGAACACGGTTTTACGATCAAAGGAAAGACCTTAAGATTTTCAAGTTTTTCAAATTTCGGAGAATACTGGGACGAACCCGGCATCACCGAAATAACACTGTCGGATTTCTTTAACTTTCCCGACACGGTCCTTACGATCGCGATCGATGGCGAAAAAGTTTTTGAAGGCGAAACCGATCTTACCCGTTTCGGTATTCACAGCGATCATGACACTTTAAAAGAATACATTTATTCTGACGGTATATATAACAGTGACATTATCCCCGAATATGCGGGAAACGGAATGTATTTTTCCGACGTGACCGACAAAAACGGCAAGCCTGTGCATCTTGAATTTACTTTCTGTGACAACGGATATGCACAACTTTACAGGAAAACCGAAGGCGAACCCGTCGAAATATATGTCGGGGCTTACGGAGTAAATGTCGAATCCGAAAATTCCATCCGTGTATTATCCGAACGTGTGGGCCATGCGGGAATGCCGTTTGAGATCATGCTTTATATCGAAACTGACGACAACGGTACCTTAAGCGTTAACTCCGCCGAAGATTCCGACACCGATTTTCTGCATGACATCGATTGCCCCGTTATATTCCGTTAACGGCCGATCCTATACCCTGCTTTCACAAAAAAAGATGCAAACCTTTACAGGTTTGCATCTATCTTACTAATCAGATCATCTTTTACAAACGGCTTCGTGACGTGAGCATTCATGCCGGCTTCTTTTGTGGCCTGAATATCGGATTCGAAAGCATTGGCCGTCATAGCCACTATCGGTATCTTTGAAATAACCGGATCTTCAAGCGCTCTTATCTTGCGCGTGGCTTCAAGACCGTTCATTACAGGCATCTCAATATCCATAAGAACGAGGTCGATATCTCCGGGCTTTGAATTCTTTATGATCTCAACGGCATCAATACCGCTCGAGGTTTCTTTTACGGTAAAACCGAACTTTTTAAGCACAAGAGTCGCAAGAGTACGGTTTACATTTGTATCGTCGACCAAAAGGATCGTCTTTCCGTCATATCTCTTATCAAGAGCAGCCGACTTCCCTATTGTTTTCTCGACCGATACGCCGTCCTCTTTACATAATTCCAAAGGAAGCACAACGGTAAACTCACTTCCTTTACCAAGCTCGGTCTCAAGACTTATCGTTCCCTGCATTAAGTTTACGATATTCTTTACGATCAGCATTCCAAGCCCCGTTCCCTGGGTCTCGCGAACAGCATCGTTTTCTTCTCTCGAAAATGCTTCCCAGATCTTTTCCTTAAACTCGTTAGACATGCCTATACCGGTGTCTTTAACCTTTATCTCATACAAAGGCTTGTCTTTGTCCGATATCTTCTTTGCGGTAAAAGAAACCTTTCCGCCCTTAGGAGTAAACTTGTATGCATTCGAAAGAAGATTTAAAACTATCTGCCTGAACCTTAACTTGTCGCAGTATACGTTATCGTCACCGACTCCGTCTATATCGACTTCAAATTCAAGACCCTTGTCGATAACGCTATCCTTTATCATTTCCGCACAGTCACGGCAAAGTTTTTTAAGATTTGAAGGAACCGGAGTGATATCCATCTTTCCGCTTTCGATACGGCTCATATCGAGGATATCGTTGATAAGGCTCAAAAGATGGTCGCTGGCGGATATTATCTTCTCGACATAATCCTTTACATGCTCTTTATCATCGATCTCCTCAAGTGCAAGCTTTGAAAATCCGGTGATGGCACTCATCGGAGTACGTATGTCATGGGACATATTGGAAAAGAACGCCGTCTTTGCGGAATTGGCGCGGTTGGCTTCGTCAACGGCTTTTATAAGCATCTCCTGACGGGCTTCAAGTTCCTGCTTCTGTACCGCTATAAGGCGGTCGGCATCCATCTTTTTGGCTCTTAAGTCGTCAATTATCGAACATGTGATAAGAAGCATCGATACATCGTTGTCCACACGCTCTACCACCTGGAAATTGACTCTTATCCAGCGGTCGATACTGTCATCCTTATAATTAAACTCTCTTCTGTCGCAATCGGTAAAGAGAACTTTCTGAACATGATCGATATCCAGAAGCTTCTCTGCATACGAACCGCTGTATACCACAAGTTTGGGTACTATAAGATCGGCTATATCGATATAAGTCTTTCCCGATCTTTCAATATCAAAAAGATCATCCTGCTTAATGACCTTAAGATCTTTCTTGTACAGATCCGCAAGATAAATACAGGTATATTCTTCCGCGAGCGTTTCTATGATATTATTGTCAAGCTTTATCTGCTTAAGCTCGGTCTCGGAAATAAGAGTAGCGGAACCGAACGCCTTTACCGGCTTTCCGTTTTCATCAAACTCTGTCGTGTACTTTACTCTGAACGGAACACGGCCCACGGTAAGCGGAATGTCAGCCTCGATCTCCGGGATACCTGCATCGACCTTACGCATCATCTCACGATACATATCCGCATAGTCGGGAGGAAAGATCCCCATCTCGATCGCAGGCTCGGGATAATTTCTTACGAGTGCGGGAAGACCCAGATCGCGCATGCACCTGTAGCAGGGGCGCATCTCCTTGGTGGCGATAGTATATTCCCAGTTGTATATATTGATCTGTTCGCTCGCAAGCTTATATCTTCTCTCACTGTCGGTCAGAGCCTCAAGAGTGCGCTGCTCGGGAGTGATGTTTCTTATCGTCTCATATACGACAGCCAATCCGTTACTGCTTTCCACAAAAACAAAACGGCTTTTGATATATATCATATCCGCTCCGCAGCAATTGGACATAAGCTTTCGCCATGTTTCACAGGTCGTATCTTTTCCGGTCAGCACACATCTGTGAAGCGCACTTAAATACACCGCCTTATCGGCATCGCCAAAAGCGTCAAGCGGATCCGCATTTAAGTAGTCCTCTTCGGCAATATTCATACCCAGTTCGGGAAGATATTTATCATTGACTTTAAGATTTTTAACGGTTTCACCGTCATATTGAAGAATGATCGCAGGTCCTGCGAACCTGTTAAAGATAATTTCATCGTACGTCATTTAAAAGCTCCTTATGACCCCACATGAAAAACTATATCATGCCATAGGCTTCAAGTGCAATCAGTTATTTTCATTCATCGTCACGAAAACTTTCCAATGCCGTATTTATCATCTTTTCATCGTGCCTGTAAAAAAGAAGCGTTACGAACCAGACAGCAAAATATATACATACATAGATCAAACTCGTATATACAAAGTATTGAAAAGTCGTATACCATTTAAAGAAGTACCCGGCCCCCATTACAATGGCATATACCAAAAGAAAATGAAGTATCAGGAACCATTTGGAATTGGATCCGTCCGTTTCCCTCTCTTTCAGGATCAAAAGTGACGGAAGACTTGAAAGAACGCTTACGATCACGATCGAGATCGGTATGAACCAATCCAGATAAAAAGGCTCACCGTTTAAAAATTCGATGAATTCCTCGATACTTATTCCTACCAGTATTAAAAAAGCGATAAGACTGCTTTGTTCGATCAAAACCTTTACTGTACTTTTCATAATCCGAGCCTCTTTTTAAGATCTTTTACATACGATCTTGATATCACAACCTGTTCCCCGTTAAGAAGAGCCGCATTCATGCGCGCATTCTCCGCGGTCTTAACACTTTTGATCTTTTTGATGTTGAGTACCATTGACTTTGAAACCCTTACAAACCTGAAATCAAGTATAGCCTCAAGTTCATAAAGTTTCTGTTTGAGTTCGTAGCAGCTGTCTTTTGTGTATACAAAGCATTTTTCATCAACCGCTTCTGCATAATAGACAGCAGGTTCTTTTATAAGGAACTTATCTCCGTCTCTGTATCCCACAAGCGTTCTTTCACCGTTTTCAAGAAGTGAGACCGCCGCACTTATATTGTCATCGATATTGACCGCATTTATAACGGCATTCTCCTGTGAACCTTCCGGAATCTTATTGACGGTAACTTTCATCTTTGTCCTTTACTTTCTTTTGTATACTTTGGGATAAATCACGCCTATCGCGATAACCGCAAGAAGCGTCACACCCAATATATAATAACATGTCCCTGCTTCAGACAAAAGATTTCCCATAAATTTAAATTTGAAGTCAAATGCATCTTCCACTGTCTGTTTAAACAATCCGCCGTCAAGTCCGTTAAGCGAATTGTCGATGTTTGAAAGAACGCCCGATAAAATATTTCTTCTCAAAAGTATCGTAACTGCGGTCGCAGGGAAAAGAAAACAGAAGTTTTGAACACCCTTCGAAAAATCCGAAAGCGGAATGAATGCTCCGATAATAAAGCCTGCTGCCGCCGAGATTATGCCCATGAAAGCACCGACACTTGCGTTTGTCTTAAAGAACATTACCACTATCATAAAGATCGCCGTTGAGGAAAGTGATCCCAAAAGTGCTGTAAGATAGAGCATTGCAATGACCTTTCCCGTTAAATACATCTCCCCGCTAAGTGATAAAGCAGTAAGACCCACCGTTAAGATGACCGTGCTCATGATAAATGCGCACGCTGCGGCTCCCGCAAAGTAGCTTAAAATGATCTCGACACGGCTTAAGGGTGTGGACAGTATATCGTAATCGACCTTACGCTCCCTGTCGTTTACTATCGTTATAAGGCAGTTATAAGGAACCGTTATAAGCGATGATCCGAGGATGCCCGCAAGCAGAAAACCGTTTGCGAGGCTGTCGATATCGCCGGCCTTTATAAAATCCTTTATCGGTGCTGCCGCGTTGTTTAAACCGTTTACGAATGTTCCTTTAAGGAAAAGAACATAAAGCAGAAAAACTATGATAGGTGTGATCATTGAAAAGATGATCGAACTTTTGTCTTTGAAATATATTAAAATGTTTCTTCTTGTAAATCCCATAAATTTATTCATAATTAAGTTCCTTTCCCGTAAGATTTAAAAATACGTCGTCCATTGTGCCTTTTATTATCTCGAAATTTGTGATCCTTTCACGGTTCTTATATAAGAACTCGGTTATGTCTCCCGCAAAAGATACATTGTAATGATCTTTTTCGTAATCAACCTTTTCGGAGAATCCGTTAAGTCTTAATAAAGTCCTGGATTCCTGAACATCCCCGGTGTACCAGACCAGCCTGTTGCTTGTATACTTACTCTTAAGCTCGTTCGGAGTTCCTTTTGCTATCAGTTTGCCGTGATCTATGATTATTACATTGTCTGCGTCTCTTGTCTCCTCCATATAATGAGTCGTTAAAAAGATCGTAAGGCCCGCTTCTTTTCTGAGATAATCTATATAGTCCCATACAAGCTTTCTGGACATCGGATCGAGTCCCGTTGTGGGCTCATCCAGAAAAAGAAGCCTGGGCTTATTTATCAGCGCCCTTACTATGTCGACTCTTCGCCTCTGTCCGCCCGACAGCTTTTCGTATCTTCTGTTCATGATCTCGTCAAGCCCGAGTGCTCCGCCCAACTCCGAAAGTCTTTTGGTTATTTCCGACTTTGTGTATCCGTAATATGAACCTCTTGTGTATAAGTTTTCTTTTACCGTAAGCTTTGCATCAAGAACCGAATTCTGAAAAACGATCCCGATATTCTCTCTTATCTTTGCATCATCGACACCCAGCTTAGCTCCCAATACTTCTACATCTCCTGCGGTCTTTTCAAGTATCGTGCTTAAGATGTTGATCGTTGTGGACTTTCCCGCTCCGTTCTCGCCCAGGTACGCGAAGCATTCTCCTTCATCGACCTCAAACGATATTCCGTTAAGTGCGGTCGTCTCTTTGTACTTTTTGTGTAAGTTGTTTACTTCAATGGCTTTCACTTTTTTATCTCCTTTATCTTAAAATCGATCCAGCGTTTTTTTGTTTTGTTCCTCTTCTGTGATCTCACCATAAAACATAAAAAAAGCCCGGGCAATACCTGCCCGGGTGAGTTGCAAATTCCAAAGGATGAAATGCAAATTTTTCTGTTTTTTAATGATCAGAAAGCCATATCGATAAATTTCTTGGCATACTCTTCCCAGAAGTTCATATCATGAATGCCGGGGCCCTCAAGATAAACATGCTTTACATTTTCCTTATCGAGGAACTCATGAAACTCACGGCTTGCATGGATAAGCGAATCCTCGGTACCGCATGCCATGTAGATATCGGGAAGTTTTGTGCCTGCTTCTTTTAACTTCTTTACAAGCACTTCGGGATTGGTGTCACGTTCGAGAACAGTGTTCAGATCTCCGAAACACTCATGATAATATGCATAATTGGCAACGGGATTTTCGGTCTCTTCCGTCATCCCCTGAAGTCCTTTGACTATATTGGCGCTTGAAAGTGCAAATACCTTACTGAATCTGTCCGGATGGGCAAGGCCGAAATGAAGCGCTCCGAAACCACCCATAGAAAAGCCCATAACGGAAGTATCTTCGGCCGTGAGCGCCAAATTAAATGTTTTTCTTACGTAATCCATAAGTTCGATCGCCACAAAGGTATCATACATATGCCCTGTCGATAAACCGTCAAGCCAGAAGCCGTTCTCGCCGTTAGGGATCACAAGTGCGATATCATGCTCCTCAAGTACCCACTCCGGTATCCAGTTAAACGCATCTCCCGTATAACCGTGCAACAAAAACATTGTCTTTATCGGCTTTTCTTCTTTGACCGGTGTGCCCGGCATGGGCGGACGCTTGTCGTTTGGAATATACATGAGAAAAGAGATCGTTCTTTTAAGCGTATCCGAATACATTCTTATGTTAAAATTTGCCATCTTATAACCCTCCGTTTTATTGTTCTTTATAATTTTTCCCGTGCTTTCCTTCCGGATTTACAAAAACACTTCTCATTACGAGCCCGAGACCTCCGAAGAAAAGAACGAAGATCACTATCGTTGAAAAAAGCGTCGTGGAAAGCCAGTACATCCTTAAGTTGGCAATCACATTGGCAAATATGAGCAACAGACTTACAAGGCAGCATACCTTTGATGCCGTGTTGTATTTATAGAAAAGAAAAATAACGCTTGCGATAAGCGGCACAAAAATAAGTCCGTCCATACGTCTTCCGAAAAGTGAAAAGCGGAACAGCACAGAGGTGTCCACCTGCACATTGTGCATAAAGAAGTAGCCTCCGACTATCGCCATCAAAAGACCCACAAAAAATACCACAGAATCATTTGCCTTGTTTTTAAACATCCTATCCTCCTTTAGTTTCCGAGCAGTCCCTCAAGACCCTGCTCTTTAAATACCTTCCTGTAATAAGTCACCTCATCGCTTATTATCTCGTCGATCACTCTCATCCCCAAAAGTTCTACGGGAGCCTTATCATCGGTCATAAGGTAATCGCCCGGGATATACTTCTCAAGACCGGCTCTGATACGGTTCATCGATGCGATAAGTTCCTCATCGTCTTCAATTATAACATTTTCATCGAACCTTAAAAGCATATCCGGATCATTCGACGCAAACAGTTCCCTGTTCGTGGACCAGGTTACGTCTACGGTATATATTTCATCAAAAACATGCGATATCGTGTCGGCAAGATATTGATTTATATTACCTTCAGAACTGCCACGCATATTCATATTTACGACCATTACGCCGTTTTCGTTTAAGTGTTCTTTTACAAGGGTAAAGAACTCGACCGAAGACATCTGAAAAGGTATCGTTATATCCTGATATGCGTCCACCATGATAACGTCGTAAGTCTTGTCTGTCGCATTCAAATATGCTCTTCCGTCATATTCCGTAACGGGAACGTCCGCGGGAAGATCAAAGTATTTTACGGCAAGGTCGGTGATCTTTCCGTCGATCTCGACACCCTCGATGTTTACATGATCAAAATATCTCTTGCACTGGGTTGCGTATGTGCCCGTGCCGTTACCCAGTATCAAGATATCTATCGTGTCCTTTTCATTGATACCCGCCATATAGGGTGCAGCCATGGCGTAGTCGTAATACATGCCGGTCAGTCCTTTTTCTTTCATATACACGGACTGAACACCGAAAAGAACATTGGTGGAAAGGACCACCTCTCTTGAATCCTCATAAACCTGTAAGTAGTTATATACGGACTCACCCTCGTATGTTAAGTCGTTTTGCCAGAACGCAAAGCTTGAATTGTGGCCAAAAAGACAACATACAAGGAACAATATTACAGATACCGGAACCTTTTTGGCCTCTTTAAAATTTATTTTGGACGTAACAAAATATATGATCGCAAGAATAAGCAATATCCCCGCAAAGATCAAAAACGTGATAGAAGTACCGACTGCCGGGATGCTTATGAATGTAGGAACAAAAGTACCTATGATACTGCCTATCGTGTTGGATGCATTAAGTTTACCCACAACACTTCCCGAATCATCAAGGCTGTCCACCGTTATCTTTACAAGAGACGGTGTGACCGTACCGAGCAAAAACAGGGGAAACACAAATATGACCATACAGGACACAAAGCCTGCTATTATCAGGAAATTGTTATTAACGGCAAGCACTAAAAGTCCCGAGATAAGTATGATGATGTACTTGCCCACAACAGGGATCATTGCTATCCAGATCGCCGCTATTATGATACGACCGTAAAGCTTGTCGGGATTTGGATCCTTATCCGCCTTTTTACCTCCGTATAAATTGCCCAGTGCCATGGCTATCATTATCGTGCCTATGATTATGGTCCACACGATCTGCGAAGAACTGAAATACGGCGCAAGCAGTCTGCTCGCCCCAAGTTCTACCGCCATTACCGACATTCCGGCAAAGAATTCCGTCAGATACAGATATATCTTATTTTTGAGTATAGGTCTTTCCACTTTCTCCTCCTTATGTGCAGGCACACTTACTATTTTATACAATAATCGGAAGATTATTTCAATAAAAGCGGATGCGAGATCAAAAAAGGCATGTCCCCTTTCGGGAACATGCCTTGATCATTATCCTGAACCGTTTTAGTTTGTATACTCCTGAAGTTTTTCCATCTGATCGAATATACCCTTGATAAGAGATGAGAAAGTATCAACAGCCTTAACATTTCTTTCTGTCGTACTGTAAGCTTCCTGAGCACTTGCGCTGATCTCCTCGCTCGTGGCGGAAAGAGTTGAAACACTGTCGACGATCGCATTGTTTGCGGAAAGAAGATTCTTCATCTTGTTATCCACATCACGTACGTGGCCGGTAAGTTCGTTAACCTTTTCGGTAATATCAGCAAACTTAGCGGATGCTTCTTTGGCTGCTTCATTCTCTTTATTGGAGTTTTCAACCGTAACTGAAACCTTGTCGGTCATAAGCTGAGCATTCTCGGAAAGCTCATCGATAAGAGTACTGATATGCTCTGTCTCTTCTTTTGTCTGCTCGGCAAGCTTTCTGATCTCTTCGGCAACAACTGCGAATCCGCGTCCTGCCTCACCGGCGCGGGCTGCCTCGATAGAAGCATTAAGTGCAAGAAGGTTTGTCTGAGTCGAAATACCAAGGATTATGCTGGTAATACCACGCATCTCGTTGGAGTTCTCAAGAAGCCTCTTGGAAGCTTCTTCCATATCGCCTGTATTTTTGATGGTATGATTAACCTGATCGAAAAGCGAATTCATGATACTTGTACCGGTATCGAGCGCGTTCTTTGCGTCCTCGGTGATGGTAAGTATCGCTTCAGTTCTCTCATGGGTTTCATCCATGATCTCCTGGATCTCTTTCGTCTGCTGGGTCTGGCTTACAAATGCTTCGGCATTGCTGTTAACACCGACGGAAATATTATTCATGGATTCGCTTACAAGATCCGTGATCTCCTTGATATCCTGTAAGTTCTCTTCGACTTCGGCACTGTTTTCTTCTACGGAACGTACAACTTCGATGATCTGTTTTGTAACCGCTTCATTATGTTCGGAAACTGCGGAAACTTCTGCAAGTGATTCATCAAAGAACTGTTTAAGAAGCTTAACGCCCTTCAAAGCAACGATCGTCATTACTATCGTGATAATGGCTTCGATCATTACCTCTTCAAGAATATCGGTGGGAACAGCCGCAGTTGCAAAAGTCTGGATGATCCTGATGATATTTGTAACAACAAATACTATACAACCTATCCTTACACCCAGATCATCAAGTGCAAAGATCATAAATACAAGATAAGGGATCATATAAGGGAACGGTCTTCCTGAAGCTCCCATGACCAGCATAAAGAAATACAAAACCGAATAACCGCACATTATATATCTTGTAAAGATAATGTCTCCTTTGTGCTTAACGTACATCACGATCGCACCGATCAAAACGATGATGGCCACGATCGCAGGCATCATTATTTTAGCGGGCGTAAGATTCATATCGTCATCAACTGCCGTAAACTGGCTCATAATACCCATTACGGCAAAGAATGTGATAATAATGTGAATGATCAGAATCAGTTTGTTGGTCCTCAATAAATGCTTTTCTCTCATAATATCTTCTCCTTTGATATTGTGCACGGCGCAGTAACTGCTACGCTCCCCCACCGATAGATAAATTATATGTTTCCTCGTTTGTTTTACGTACGGAAAATATTATACCCCGCAATTATTAATGAAAAATAAACCCAAAAACTTTTTTCACAAAATTTTGATTTTTCCGAAAATTATTTTCCAAAGACCATATCCCTTAATGTCGGGTGGATCATGGCATATGATTCACCGTGATTTCTTACATGCTGCACATATACAAGGCTTGTCTTCGATGCGCTGTCCATGGTAACACAGCTTCCCGCAGCCCCGTCCCATCCGAAAACTCCTTTGGGTGAAGTTGAGCCGATCTTTTCCGGATGTAAAAGAACCTGCATCCCTATTCCGTATCCGTATCCGACTCGTCCCATAGATGTTGCTATATCATTCAAAGACGCTTCGCATAAAAGATTATTCTTGATAAGTTCGACCGTTTCGGGTTTAAGTATCCTGACCCCTTCTTTTGATATACCGCCGCAGGCGAGTGTATCCGCAAGTTTTGCATAATCCTCGGTACAGCTTATAAGTCCCGCACCTCCGCTTTCATAATTGTCCGAAAGCTGGTAATTACAGGTCTGCTCCATAAGAACAATACGTCCGTTATCATCACAGATATATTGCTGAGCGAGCCCCTCCAATCCCGAATTGTCGGGTTTTGCAAAGAATGTGTGCTTAAAGTCAAGCGGTTTCCATATCGTCCTATCAAGATATTCGGAAAATCTCATACCGCTTACTACTTCCACTATAGCTGCGGCAACATCATGGCTTAAACTGTACAGAAAATGTGTACCCGGCTCAAATTTAAGAGGGCTTTCGGCAAAAGAATCCACAATCTCTTTAGTACTTGCCTTCATCCCCTTTTCTTTAAGCACTCTCACTATGCCCGGGCGGCTCAGATCGTAATCAAGCCCCGATTGCATCGATACAAGCTGCCAAAGTTTTAAAGGTTCTTTAAGCGGCTCGATCTTCCCATCCGTTTCAACGGATAGATTTTTGTAAGCCGGAAGATATTTTCCCACCTCATCTTCAAGTGAAAGTTTTCCTTCTTCGATGAGCTTTAGCACGGCAGTCATCGTCTGAACCTTGGTCATTGAAAACATGAGATATAACTGATCCTTTGATACCGCTGTCTTATGCTCTTTGTCTACCGTGCCGGTTAAGTATCGAAAGACCTCCTTGTGGTCTTTGTATACTATTAAGTCCACTGACGGTACGCCTTTTGCCACGATCCCGTCGAGATATTCCTTTAATTTGACTTTGTCCAATTCTCCCATAATTTTTCTCCAATTCGATATATAGTCAGATTATAACATAAAACCCCGCAAAAGCGGGGAATTTTTTAATAATTTATATGATTGTTTTTTAACAATTTACTTTTCCGAAAAATCCGTGTCGAGAGCTATCATAAGCGTGTAATCGGGATACATCTCATGAACCTTTTTGTTGATCTTGTTGTATACTTCTTCCCTGTCGCCTGCATCAAAGCTTACCACAACATCAAATCTTATTACCTTTTTATCTTCATTCGGGTTTACATAGAAGCCGTGCATTCCGGTCACATACTCACAGGACATGACATATCCGTAAATCCTGTCTCTTATATCTGCCGATATGTTTTTCTGTGTATTTACCGTATAAAATCCGATCGCCGTGAGGTAGACCCCATGCACTTCATAAACTTTTTCGGTTATCGCTCTTACAAGTTCATCAAGTTTATTGACCGAATACGTGTCCGGGATCTCGATATGAACGGATCCGTTAAATGCGTCCGGACCGTAATTGTTAAGTACAAGATCGTAAACACCGGAAACATCGTCAAAAGAAAGGACCGTTTTCTTGATAGACCTTACAAGATCCGGATCCGCACTTTCACCAAGTACCTTCGAAAGGGTCTCTTTTAACATGTCGAAACCCGATTTGATGATCACCAATGCTATAACTGCACCGAGATAAGCTTCGAGCTTAAAGCCCTTCCATATGAAAATTCCCGCAGCCACAAGTGTTGATGCCGAAATGACCGAGTCGAGCATTGCATCTTTTCCGGAATTTATCAAAGAATCGGAGTTGACCTTTTCACCCGTGACTTTAACATACTTCCCAAGTACGATCTTAACTATGACCGCAACTGCGACAATGATCAACGACACAACACTGTAATCGGGTATATCGGGGTTAAATACCTTCTTGACCGATTCGGTTAATGATGTTACTCCCGCATATAATACGAGCACCGCGATGATCATCGCACTCAGATATTCTATTCTTCCGTATCCGAACGGATGCTTTTTGTCAGGATTTTTGGATGCAAATTTGGTACCTATTATTGTTATGACCGATGAGATAGCATCCGTTAAATTGTTGACGGCATCGAGCACAATGGCGATCGAATGGGTCAACATTCCGACCGCGGCTTTAAATGCTGCAAGAAATACGTTTGCAAGAATACCTATTATGCTTGTCCTTACTATTATTGTATCGCGCCCTGTTTCTCCGCGCGGGATTTTGGATCCGCTGACCGATTCAGTCACATTGCTTTCTTTTTCTTTGATCGTATCCATATTTCCCTCTCATTAGTAAAGGCAGAGGTAAAACCTCTGCCTTAAGAAGTTATTCTTATCAGCCTGCGTGAAAACGCATTTCCGTATCACTGTAGAATGTATATCCGTTTCTTCCGTTTTCTTTCGAATGATAAAGTGCTTTATCGGCCTTCTCCAGAAGTTCCGGCGTGTAACCGTTATCCGAGAATGCAACGCCCACGCTCACTGTCAATGCGATATATTCCTCGCTTGCTTTCTTGAGTGCAAGATTGATCTGTCTTATCTTGGAACTTATCGTATATGCGGATTGTTCGGTGATATCGGACATGATCACCACGAATTCATCTCCGCCGTACCTTATGCAATAATCATCGTTTCTGAAAGTATTGATCAACGCATCCGCCACTATCTTTAATGCATTGTCGCCCTTTATGTGGCCGTAACTGTCGTTGATATGCTTAAACTGATCGAGATCGATCATAAGCAGTGCTATATCTTCACCTGTATCGGTAAGGCTTTCACAAAGCTTATCGAATGCGGCTCTGTTTAAAAGCCTGGTAAGTTCATCGTGCTCGGCCTTATACTTTAAGCGGTTTTTACGCACTGTACTCTGAGCGAGCATATCATTATATGTGCTAGCAAGTCTCTTAAATTCTTGAGATCCCGATACTTTAAGCGGCTCTCCCTTTCTTATATTCTCGTCGTATGTCGAAAGCGGCCAAATGACCAGTATGATAAGGATAACAACCGACACGACCACCAAAACCATGATGATGATCGTCAGTATGACCTGAACCGCAAGGGTCTGCTTAAGATTGTCCGTACTGTTATCAAGATCCGAGGAAATCTGCTTTTTAACTTCCGAAATGGCGTTACCGAGTTTTTCGTTTATATCGGCTTTCGATTCGGCGTATTCATTTCCGAACACAAGATTATAAGCATAATCTTTAAGTTCCGATTCGCTTTTCGAAAGATCTTCGGGTTTGAGTGTGACATCTCTGACTTCATCGGGAAGATTACTCTCGTCTTCATTGTTAAGATATGCAATGATCCTCATCGCATAGTACTCAGCGTCCATAAGTTCTATCGAACTTATAAGCGCCTGTCTGACGTTTTCTACCGTAGCGTCCCCGATCTGTACTTCGCTGATTATCGATTCGACAGCTATATCTCTTCTCTGTGTGACTTCCACTTCATAAAAGTAGTTATCCCTGTAAATCGTATTTCCGGTAATAACATATTGTCTTACCTGCTCGGTAAGATAATCCGATCCGGCCTGAAGATTATCGACACTGTCACGAACACGGCTGTAATCTTTGACCGAAGTTGTAACGGCATTATACTTTTTATTTACATTACTCATGCCGTAAATGTTTAAGCACGAAAAAATAACCGTGACCGCAAGTAATACATATACAAGCGATTTAAGCCTTATACCTCTTTTTGAGGTTTCTTCTTTATTCTCTTCCACTGTACTGTTCTCCTTATAAGCCCTATTTTCCATTCCACCCTTTAATATAACATGTGGGAATTAATAAAGAATTATCCGACCGGGTTTATTTTTTTGTTTTTACTTTTCTGAACATGAACTTTCTTACCACATTAATGCCGATCTTATAGGGAAGAGGTCTCAATGCCTTATCGGCCTCTTTAAGCTTTGCCCTTATCTCAATATTCTGCGGACAATGCTTCTCACATTTTCCGCATTCTATACACTGCGTTGCAAAAGCCGGTTCCCTTGTAAGACCTACAGTCTGGGCAAACTGAAATCTTCCTTCGCTTTTTGACTCCGAATACATGGTGTTATAACATCTGAAAGTACCCGGGATATCAACCCCTTTAGGACACGGCATACAATAACGGCATCCCGTACAGCCGACTTTTTCTTTTGCCTTGATCTGTTCCTTGACCTTTTCTATAAGTCTAAAATCGTCTTCTGTAAGATGACCGGGAAGCGCTTCCGATGCGGTCTTACAGTTTTCTTCGACCATCGGGATCGAATTCATTCCCGAAAGCACAACCGTAACTTCGGGCTGGTTATAAAGCCATCTTAAACCCCACTGAGCCGGAGTCCAGCCTCTTTCGTTTTCGGCTATCGTTTTTTTTGCATCCTGAGGAAGAAGATCCACAAGCTTTCCGCCTCTTAAGGGCTCCATTATCACGACCGGGATCCCTTTTGAATAAGCCGCCTTAAGTCCATCTACTCCCGCCTGGGAGACATCATCGATGTAATTGTATTGGATCTGGCAAAAATCCCAGTCATAGTCATTTAATATCTTAAGGAAATTTTCGGTATTGCCGTGATAGGAAAAACCTATGTTTTTTATCGCTCCTAAAGCTTTCTTTGACTCGATCCATTCGATTATGCCGACGGCTTTAAGTTTTTCCCACATATAGACATCAGTTACATGATGCATAAGATAATAGTCTATATAATCCGTCTTAAGCCGTGAAAGTTCTTCGTTAAAATAGCGGTCGACAGCTGCGCGGTTGCTTATAAGATACTGCGGAAGCTTTGTTGCGATCTTGACCTTTTCTCTGATCCCATTCCTTGAAAGTATCTCACCCAAAGCAACTTCGCTGCCCGAATATACATAGGCCGTATCGAAATAATTGACACCCGAATTGTACGCGGCCATTATCTCCTTTTCCGCTTTGTCGATATCAATGGCATTTCCCTTTTTGGTAAAGCGCATACAGCCAAAGCCCAATACCGACAGATCTTCGCCATGTTTATCCTTTCTGTACTGCATAATGTCCTCCTCATAGCAAGCATATAAATCTACACTATATGATATGAGCGAGGATAGCGTAAATCAATTAACATTATATAAAATATGCATAAATAATCGGTTATTCCCTATTGACTCACAAATCTGTTTTTTTCTTTATCGGAATTTATTTTCTTTAAAATTTCAATTCTTTCTGTACTTCCGTCTGCCTCGCACAGCATATTGTCAATCATGTCAAAATCCTTATAACTTTCGTGATCATACTCATATATCCACCTGTCTGCAGTTATATTTCCCATGTCACTGTTTGATCTTCTTTTAACATGATCGGCATAATTATTGTTAGCCTCTGTTATTTGGGGCATCCATTCGTTAACATATTTCCCATCCCAGAAAACGTTGTTTTTTATCATTTTTGCCGGATCCCCTGCCCATATTTCATTATGTTTTACATGTTTACCCGAAATTACGCTTCCGGAACCTAAAATACTCCCCGAATCTATTTTTGTGCCTTTAAGCAAAGAACAATCCTGTCCCAGCCAGACATGATCACCTATATAAACACTTTTTGAGTGATTAACCCTGTTCATAGTACTGCAGTCATAGATAAGATGAGCATCCGAAGTTTTAATATATGTTCCGTACGAAATAATGCAGTTATCGCCCACATAAATATTCTTTCCTTCCGCAACACCTACCGACAGCCGCTTATTTTGTATGAAATTAATATAATTATCTTCTCCCATATTAAATGCGGAATTGTTATAAATATAAACCTCCATACAATATGGAAAAACATTGCTTCCCAGATATATGACCGAATTACTGCCTTCAAAATGAAACGAGCATGATTTCAGATATACATTGGGTTCACAATATAAAATATTATTTTCCCCTTTAAACACTATTTTTGATTTATACATCAACGGAAAGCTTCCAAAGATCTTATTATTTCCCTTCGAAAATAATCGTGATATTAAATACCATATTCTTTCAAAGAATCGGATCGTTCTCTTTATAATTCCCATTGCAAATTCCTCTCATATGATATACCCCTTTTCTCATATGAATATACTTCAGGCCATATTATCCCGTCAATAAACGTGACAGCATTTCTGTTATATGGAATCAAAAATACTGTTTAGATCACATTATTTATAATTATTTATGCTATAATAAGTTGTTAATGTATTACTAAAGATGTTATAAGCAAATGCTCATAATGGAGACAACTATGATAAGAAATAATGATTTTTCTCTTGAATATATCAATAATCTTCCGTGTCTTCTTGCGCATGGTCAATGCGCCGCCGACAGAAAGAAAAGTACATTTTTAAATGAAACCGGCGTGTTCATATGGAATCTTCTTTCCGATGACATCGCAATAGAAGACATCTTCAATAAATGCTATGAATACTTTGAAATACCCGAAGACGAGCGCCCTAATGCCAGGCGTTCCATTCAAAGCTATATGGATACTCTCTGTTATTCGGGAATGGTAATCGACAGAGATTTTTATCAGAAATTTGATTTAAAAAAGCATTTAAAGCTCAATATCGCCGGGCTATGTCTAAATCTATACGGAAAATCCGGATTATTTGATGACAGTTTCAAAGATTTTGAGGATGATTCCTTCTCATGCTCAGAAGACAGGATCCAGAATATATATGTGTATCATATAGCACCCGTATTTCATGAAAACGGTGAGTTGATAATGCGGGATAAAGAAGTGACAGTCATAAAGACTGATGATAAATATATAATAACCTTCCCTCTTTGGAAATATGTCGAAGAAGTACAGATATCTTTTGACGGAACCGATGTCTCAATATATGTGAATGATCCCGAGAATGCCAAGGACGAAGTATTCTGGGCGATCCGTCATGCGTTCTTATATTTTGCGGGCTTACATGGATTATATGCTCTTCATTCCGTGTCGGTCGAATATGATAATAAAGCTCTTATGTTCTCCGCAGGCTCGGGTATAGGCAAAAGCACACACGCAGCAATATGGACCAGACTTTATGGCACAAAACAGATAAACGGCGACCTGAACCTTTTGGGCAGGAACGAAAACGGTTCATATCATGTATACGGAATGCCCTGGTGCGGAACTTCCGGGATCTATGATAAAAAAACCTACGATATTATCGGTATAGTGCTGTTAAGACAGGATCCGAAGAACAGCATAAGCCACATGAAGCCCGAAGCCAAAGCACTTGCATCATTAAACAGGATCATATCTCCGATGTGGACACAAAAAATGGCAGAAGATGTCCTTAATTTTACAAAAGGCCTTTCTTCCGCCATTCCGATATGGAATTATAACTGCAATATGACTGATGATGCGGCTGCATGCATCAAAGCGGAGATCGATAAAACGATCCGATAAAACAATTATTATCAGCCCATATTCTCCATCTCGCTGATCTCTTCATCGGAAAGCCGTACGCAGGAGCCTCCGCGTATCGCATACACTCTGTCGCACTGCCTTAATACGGACGGCCTGTGTGTAGTAATAATGGTCGTTCTGGGATATTCATCCGCCATGATATTTTTAAGTACTTCCTTTTCCGTCCATATATCAAGTGCAGATGTTGCCTCATCCAAAAGAAGGATCGGCGAACGTCTTAAAATAGCCCTGGCGATCGACAGTCTCTGAGCCTGTCCTTCGGAAAATCCGCCTCCGTGCTCTCCTATCTCACTGTCTATTCCATCCGGGAGTTTATTGACAAAATCCCATGCACATGCCATCTTAAGCGCTTTGATGATCTCCTCGTCCGTAGCATCTTTCTTGACATTTCTCATGTTCTGAGCTATAGATCCCGAAAACATGGTATTACCCTGCGGTACATATGCGAAAAGGCATCTTGAAGCGGCAGAAACATTTAAGTATTCATCTTTTTCTTTTGAACCTTCAGTCTCACCGTTTATTCGTATCTGTCCTTCCACGGGCCTTATGATCGCAAGCAAAAGCCTTAACATGGTAGTCTTTCCTTCACCCGAAGGCCCCACAAAAGCCACCGTCTCGTGAGGATTGGCTTCAAAATCCGCTCCCGAGAATACATTTTCGCCGCCGTCATAAGCAAATGATGCTCCGCTAACGTTAACACCGATGCCCTTTCCGGATTGCTCTATCCTGAATCTCTCGACTTCTTCGGAATTTGAATAATCATCTCTCGGAAGATCCATAATATTCTTCACACGCTCCGCAGAGTTAAACAGACTGAGCGAACTCGGCACAAAACTTATAAGATTGGAAACCGCTCCGGTAAGTGAACTTGACAGACCTATAAACATGGTCATGGTACCGTAAGTTATGGCTCCGCTCCACACCTTATATATGCCCCATGCCTGAGCCGAATAGGAAACCAGCATGGATACAAATGTCATGATAAATGTATTTACGATCGAAATCCTCTGATATTTAAGAGTGGCAGCCGAATAAGCTTTTTGGATCTCCCTGAGCCTGTCCATATGATATGTAAGCATATCGAAAGCTTTGATGGTCTGTATATTTGAAAAAGTTTCCTGATTAAAACTGTTCATGCTTGCGGCAGCCGTCATCGTACCCATACCGCTTTTGCGCATCATTCTCATGGAATAACGCGAACTGATCAGGGTAACCGGAATACTGGCAAGGGCAAATATCGCAAATGTCCAGTCATATCTGCATACCATATAAAGTGCGGAGGCGAACCTGAAAATATAGATCACAAGATTGGGCATAAGAGTAAGTATACCCGAAGAAATATTCGCGGCATCACTTCCGCATCTCATGACCAGATCACCCGAATGATATTTTGATAAAGCCTGCCAGTCGGTCTTTAATATACCTTCAAAAATCTGCGCCTTTACCTCATTATTTACTTTAAGGCTGATCTTGGTAGAAAGAAAATTGGATGTCTGCGAAACAACAGTATTAACAACGGTCAATACTATCATTATTATAAAAGTCCTAAGAAGTTCTCCCGTCCTGTGTCCTGTAATGATATCGACAAGGTCACGGGAATTAAGACTCGTAAATAGCCCCAGTACAATACCGGTCATTCCCAGCAAAGTATAAATAATGATGGCAGGTATATGCTTTACAGCATAACCGTATATCCATTTAAGTATTGAGATCTTATTCTTAAGTTTTCCTTCTTTTATCTTGTTGAAATAATATTTTAATTTTCCCATTTTTCAAAAAAAGGAACACCACACAGGTGGTGTTCCAAATAAAATTTTCCAGAAAAACCGATAATTAATAAATGGGCTGAACAGATCTTATACTAAGTTCTGTCATAGTGCCGCTTGTACCCGACTCGCGAATAGAACCGCCCTCAACAGCAACCTGGAACATAAAATCTGTCCATTCATTTGCATTAAGATGACGATTTACATCAATATACCATGATGTATCAGATTCCTTTGTGATCGAGAATTCAGAACTCTGGAACTCTTTGATCGCAATACTGGAGTCAATATAAATTCTGTATTTCTCACATGATTGATTTAAAGGATTCTGAAAGTGTACTCTTACATCGGTATGCGAACCACCATTGTTATTATCATCATTAAGCCAAGCACTGGGCGGATTGTAAGTATTGCTTCCGCTTTCGCCAAAAGCTCCTTCTGCAGTAAATTCAACACCAAGTTCCATTAACTGAGGTGCTTCAAATGTCTTCATATTCCAAACCTCCTATAAGATAAGCCGAATTATTGATAAATTCGTTATTCCCCTACATACAAACTTCAACTTCTATTTGTTATTGTAAACTGATTATAATATAAACTTCGAAAAAAAACCATAATCTAACAAAAATGTTAGAAAAATAACAGAAAATATTACTAAAACAACTAAAATTATATCAACATGATAATAACAAGGGGTTAACAAAAACAGTCAGAACAACGATTTCCATCCCGACAGATCAATTGTCACCCATCACTATAAGTCTGTCCGCGGGGTCAAGATTTACCGTTTCTTCAAGGCGCGGATTAAAGAAATTTAAAGATTCCGTACCGCGGATCTTGTTGATACCCAAGAATACATAACCGTGGTAAAGACATATCGCCCTCAGTTCGGCACAGTTATATTCTCCCGCGCATTGCATTTCTTCGGCAGTCTTTAAGTATATCTCATTTCCTTCGTTTGACAGTATCTCTTTGAATATGTGATATAGCTTCGGATTTTCGGCAAGCTGCGCCAGAAACAGTGAGATCATATTGGATGTGACTATATAATCGGTTGAATCGCTTCCGAACGAAATAAGGTTCATGTTTCTTTCATCATTGATCTCTGCGGTAATATTATATTTTAAGGAATAACGTTCGCGGAGGTCTCTGAGTTTAAGCACCAGCATGATACAGCGCATATCGGATTCATCAATATCCGCACAGTGATCGTTTAAAATGACTGCATGAGATGCTTCCTTTACAAGTTTTAAAAGTGCATCTTCATCCCACGCATCAAGATCCGAATACGTGATCTTTGCACGTTTTTCGCTCATAACGCGATGCTTTACATTCTCCGCTTCCGCTTCGGAGATATTTGAAAGAACGATCTCTTCGGTGTTATCGGGCAGTTCGTTAATGATGAGATCGATAACTTCATTGCTTCCTATTATAACGGTTTTCCCCTCGTTTTTGGGCGAAATGCTTCGGAAAGAATCTGATGTTACCTTACTTATATCGACAGGGTCAACTGTCTTAACGCTCTCTTCATTTTCGGCAAATACTATGACCTTATCTCCGTTTGCGACAATATACTTTGGATCGGGTGACAGCACAATGCCTTCCGATCTGTTGTATATTCCGAGCAAAGCCCCGTTATCCACGCAGGAGGAAAGTTCAAGGAACGTCTTTCCTTCAATACCCGGAAGATCCACTATATACATTTCGGAGCCTTCAAAATTAAATATCTGTTCAAAGACCTGTGAAAGGCATACCTGAGTACAGGAATGCGCTATTATCCTTGCAAGTATCTCCCTGGTCCTGAAAAGACTGACATTAAGGCGATCCGCAATATTTTGCGGCAGTCTGTATCTTTCATCCGATACGATGGCAGCGACTCGTGCCCCGGAGTCGGGATTATTTCGAATGATCCCTGTCACTGCAAGTAAAGCTTTCGTGGTGGAGAGATCGTCCATAGGACTTATTATCACGGACTTACATGTGGCTATCGAACACTTCTCAAGTTCCGTCGGGTTATTGATATCAAGAGATCTGCATATGATCTTAACTTTCTTAGGTAGCTCAAGATTACCCTTTATATCCTCTTCCATCTCATCTTTGGCAATGTCTGAGGCTATGACTATGCAGCGCGGTCTGTCCCCCGCAGCCATGACGAGCTGGCGCAAAAGAGTATGATCGCCGTTCTTCTGGCCGAGTATTACATAATGATCGCTTTCGAGGACCCTGGAATTACCTTTTTTAAGACTGTCGATCTTGTCTTCGATCGCGGTCGAGAAGATACCGATCAAAACACTGGTAAAGAGTATGCCGAAAACGGCACCTATCGACATCAACACAAGATATCCCGCGTTTCCGTCTTCATAGTACGGCATCCACGCGTTTATGACCGTGGCAAAACTGTCCCACAAAGAAGATGCCGCATCACCGTCTTCATTAAATCCAAAGGCCATAATGAGTATCGCTATCAGCAATATTACCGCTATAGTGGCGATCGCAAGAAGTCTTATGAGCGCAAGGCTTCCCTTAGCCATACGATTATCGAACCAATATCTGAAACGTTCTTTAAATGAAGGTTTCTCCATTGCAAACTCTCCTTTTCTCCAAAACAGGGACCACCAAGGCCACTGTCTCGCATTTTTCCGTCATTGGGAACATATCGACCGGGCGGATGCGCTTTACATGCATACCTTTTTTCGTAAAGTATTCAAGATCACGCTTAAGAGTATCGGGATCGCACGATACATATACAACGCGCGAAGGCTTAAGCCTTAAAACGCTGTCCATAAACTTTTCCGTGCTTCCCGACCTGGGCGGATCCATAAAGACCACGTCCGCGCTTGCGCCGTCCGATGCCATTTTATCCATAAATTCACCGGCATCGCCCTTAAAGAAACGGGCATTGCTTATCCTGTTTTCTTTGGCATTTATTATCGCATCCCCGACCGCATCGCCGTTTAATTCAACACCGATCACGTTTTCGCACTTATAAGCGGCGCTTAATCCTATAGTACCGATGCCGCAATATGCATCGATGACCGTCTCCGTTCCGGTAAGATCCGCAAATTCCAGTGCGGTCTTATATAACTTTTCCGTCTGTACGGGGTTGATCTGATAAAACGAAGAAGGCGATATCCTGAATGTACAGTTTAAAAGCTTATCCTTTATAAATCCGGGCCCGTAGATCGGTTTGTTGACCGGTCCGAGTACCATTGTCGTATCCTTATCGTTTACGTTTATGACGATCGTCGTGATCTCGGGGTGTTCTTTTAACAAAGCTTTTACGAAGTTGTTCTTTCCGGGAAGTATCGGGCTTGTGAGCACCAAAACGACCATGACTTCACCGGTTGTAAAACCGCGGCGTACAAGGACATGACGAAGAAGCCCGTAACCGCTTTTTTCATTGTAAATAAGGATCTTAAAAGACTTGCAAAGCTTTGCCACGGTTTTTATTATCTTCTGGCTTGATTCATCCTCGATAAGACATGTCGGGATCTCCACAAGACGATGCGACTTTTCCTCGTAAGACCCTGTAATGACATTACCCGCCTTGTCGCGTGAAAAAACGTGGTGGACCTTATTTCTGTAATGAAAAGGATCATCCATGCCGATGATGGGTTCGACCTTGCAAAACTTTGAAAAGAGCCGCTCCGACATACGCTGTTTGCTCTTAAGCTGCTCTTCATAGGATATTTCGGTATAACGACATGCCCCGCATTTATCGGATACGGGGCAGGCTTTTTCAGCGTTGTTTTTGATCACATTTTCTTTAGTCAAGATCTATCTCGTTTCCGCCGACATATTTCTTGTAAATGTATTTATTGTCGGCCTCAAGGTAAATGGCTCGTTCAAGCCTGCTTATTATCGGTATCTCGTTTAAGCCCGAAAGCTCGTAATCGTCGACCACGACCGCATCGAATTCAAAACCCTTTTCGAACTTTCCGACCTTTCCGAAAAATTCTCCGCCGCCTGCGGTCGCAAGATAAAAGGCTTCGGCAAAAGAAAGCGGTGCACTGTCTTTGGATGCCAATCTCCAATAAAGTTTCGATACCTGGACAGTATCCCCTATCGCCCTGAACACCGACTCGCATTCGCCTGCACCGACATCGGTACCGAGACCTACCCTGATACCTTTTTCAAGGAATCTTCTTATCGGGGCGATTCCCGAAGAAAGATTCATGTTCGATGTGGGACAGTGGGCCACAAATACACCGTTATTGTATATCCTTTCAACCTCATCGTCAGTACAGTAGACACAGTGTGCCATTACTGTCTTTGCTTCTTTACCGAAGAGTCCGTATCTGTCATATCCGTCGCCGTAAAAAGCGGCTTTCGGAAAGAGTTTTTTTACAAGAGCCACTTCATCGGGATTCTCCGAAAGATGCGACTGTACGGGAAGATCGTATTTTTCGCGGATCTCTTTTAATTCATTTAAAAGTTTTTCCGAACAGCTCGGAAGAAATCTCGGCGTGATTATGGGCTTTGTGCGCTCATAGCGGCCTTCGATGTCTTCAAGCCAGCCTACGGTATCAAAAGCGGAAATCTCGGCACTTTCTTCTCTGAGATCGTCCGGGGCGTCGCTGTCCATGTTGACCTTTCCGACATAAGTGATAAGCCCTGTCTCTTCAAGAAGGTCCATAAGCATCACGGTCGCTGCCCTGTGTACAGTCGCAAATACGACCGCTCTGGTGGTCGCGCTGTTCTTCATCGTATGCGCAAACTCCCTGTATGCCATACGCGAATAATCCACATCGGCGTATTTGGTCTCCTCGGGGAAAGTGTAGGTCTTAAGCCAGTCAAGAAGTTCAAGATCCATTCCCATTCCGCGGAAAGTAAACTGAGGCGCATGGATGTGAAGATCGACCATACCCGGCACCACAAGCATACCTGAACAGTCTATAAGCGGAAATTCTATGTATTCGGGAAGAAGTTTTTCATAAACTCCCTCGCATATACCGTCCTTACAGACCAGGTAACCGTTTTTAACGCACTTAATTTCCTTTAAAGAAGGACTGTAACAGATATCCCCTTTAAGCACAAAATTTTGCCTTACCATCAGTTTTGCTTCCTCACAATCGCATACTCGTTGTCTTCGGAATAGTAAGGACACTGAAATCTTGAGTCCGCCATAAGGCGCCCGTAATCATCCTCGTCCATATTGACCATACACTCGTATGCGTCATATTCCTCATCGTATATGTAGTTTGAACAGCTGTCGCAATCTCCGAATTTTGTTGCCATATCTATGCCTTTCTGCCTATCTTCGCCGTAACTTTAAAAAGCATCGGATATACGCCTATAGCGGTAAAAGAAACCACGGCGTATCTTAGAGTCCTTACAAGAAACTGCCCCGTTGTCGCCGACTTTAAAAATTCGTCCGGAAAAGGAACCTTAAGAAGCTCATTTAAGCCCATATATATAATGAAAGCTCCGGCAAGTCTCAAAATACAGCGGATCACGTTTTTTGTCCCTTCAAAATTCACGTATCTTTCTTCGAATAAGAACGCTCCGAATACTCCGATCATAAGACCCACGCCGGTGTAATAATCATTGCTCTTGCAAAAGAAAAATCCCGGTATGGCCGTTAATGCAAACAATCCGTACAATATCGCCTTGTTTTCGATCTTCTCCTGAAGGAAGTTCGCAAGGAATATGATAAATGCTCCGAGCATCCAGCCGAAGAAAACATCGGTCGGATAATGAACACCCAGGAAAAATCTTGAGATACCCACAAAAAGCGGGATAATGATCCCGACGATCACCGACCACTTCTTCCCGATATTGATCCCAAGTGCCGTAAAAGCCGTGACAGAATTGGTCGAATGTCCGCTTGGGAACGAATACCCCTGTGAAGTGATATCCATTATACCACCTTCACTATTAACGGGTTTTAAACAGGCAATGGATGGGTTGTCAAAATACGGCCTCCGCCTTAAAAAAATGTTCTTTATCCCGGGATTCCATACAAGTGCCGCCAAAAGACCGACTGCCGTCTTCTTCGCAAGTTCTTTGTCGTAACACCAGTAAAAGAACCCGAACACTCCCACAAGTACCATCTGCTCCCCGCAGAGCGTTATTATCGATGCGATCTTAACAAGAACGGGATTAGCGAAGCTTTGGAGCCACTCCATCAATGCAATTTCCCACTCATAATAAAATATTCTTCCCATTCAATTTCCCCCGTTTTTATACACAAACATACGAATTGACACTCATTTAAAACAAATATTATAATACTGAAGGCAAAGTTGTCAAAACCTCACAAATACAGTTTCCAGGAGAATAAAATGACGTCCGGATTTAAAGTTAACAAGGTCGCTTGCATAGCAATTATTTTTCTTTTTATCATACTGTTCATATACGGAATTTCAAACACCAAAGAATACGGACGGTCATGGGATGAACCTTACGCGGTATTCATCCTTGAGTCTAACTGGGTCGAATACGCCCAAAGACTGTTTCCCGAAGGCAGTGCACCGAGAAATTGGGCCGATGAGTCCGGAATAATTCCGATCAGCGAAAACTTTGAAAAAGATCACGGGTGTGCACCATATTATGCGTTTATCCCTTTATACAAAATGTTTCATGACGACAAAGCAGCATTGGTATATGCCTGGCACAGCTATACCTTCTGTCTTTTTTTCTTAAGTGTTATCGTAGTATTTTTCCTGCTTTACGAAATTTACGGATCTTATCCGATATCCGTGGCGGGAATGCTTTTTTACTTCTTTACTCCGCGCTTTTTCGGAGAAGGACACTTTAACGACAAAGATATTGTTTTCATGGGGCTTGTAATGACATGTATGCTGTTTGCCATTCGGTCTGCCAAAAAACTTGCTATAAGAAAGAATGCCCGGGCAGACATAATCTTCTTTTGTATGACATCCGGTTTCATGATGAACGTTAAGATCATCGGAGTAGCCATATGGGGACTTACGGGCATTTTTACCATCATATATTTAATGACCAGACAGGAAAAGAAAAATCCGAAAGCCATTGTAAATATCATTTTTGCCGCAATACTTTCGCTTTTGTTCTATATCCTGCTCACCCCGGCAAGTTGGGCGGGTGTAGCCGACTTTTTTAAATATCTTTTCCAAAATGCCGTACATTACGCAGAATGGGACAGTTCTCTGCGTTTCAGGGGCACATTGTTCAGACCCGCAGAGATCGGTATGCCGATGTCCTATCTGCCTATATGGATGCTCATAACAATACCGGTATATATCACGGTTTTATTTATTTCATCCGTTATTGCTTTTGTGATAAGATCGATCCGAGAAAAAGGTAAGAATCTGATAAAAGAAGACAGCGACCTCTTTTTCCTGATGCTGCTTATCGGTTTTGGTGCACCGTTTTGCTTTGTTGTATTGAAATCTCATTCCATGATCCTGTACAATTCATGGCGGCATCTTTATTTCCTGTACGCCTTTATGCTTCCCGGAACATTATATCTTCCGCACTTGCTTATAAATAAATATTTAAACGGCCATTCAAAGAAAGACAAAGCAATACTGGCTTTTGTATCAGCATTTACCGCAATCTCTTTCCTGATCTGTGCAGGCGAAATGATCTTAAACAGATCCTATGAATACGTTTACTACAATGCTTTAAGCCGACAGATTACAGATGTTAACGGTTATGAAGGTGATTACTGGATGGTCTCCGTTATTCCCGCAATAAATGAGTTTGCGGATATCTATTATGACGGCGGGCGTCCGCTTAAAGTCGGCTGCGTACTGTTTGAAGTACACGGTATCGAAGACGGAATGTTCGACAATAAAAAGGTGGTCATTACTTCTCCGGAAGATGCCGATTATCTTATATTCAATCCCTCCGGAAGTTATGACTGGCTTGAAAAAGATGACCACGAAAAGCTCTTTTCCATCAACCGGTTCGGCGTCGAACTGTCCGGAATATATGCTAAATAGCCGGTTATACCGTTTGCTCATTTTTAGTTTTTTCTGCGCTTAAATATAAGACTTCTGAAAAGGATCAGATTCATCAGAATGAAAAATCCGAGAAAAACAGCGTATGTGATCAGCGGCTTCACCGGCGCCATTGTCGCAAGCAGCATCATCGGGAAGCCGAATACTATTGCGGGGAAGTTCTGATATACCATGTTGTCGGCTGCAGGGGTGGTAAACTCTCCGTCAATCTCACGAAGAAGAATGATACCCGTACTTGCCGTACCGGTCAGCATACCGTACATCATAAGGAACTGCTCTTCATAGTAGTCCTTAAACAGCGTTTTTGCGACCATCCTGTCGTAAAAGAAAGTAATTATCATTCCGACTGCGGCAAGGATGAGAATGAGCCCCCAGTAATTTTCAAGAATATCAAGTCTTATGGCCGCTATGCCCGCAACAACCATAAGGTCAAAGAAAAAGTTGCTCACACGGGTCATAAGGAAATTATTGACATAGTCCCTTTTCATCGTATTGCTTCTTCTTAAATGCTTTATGCAGAACTTCACAAGAACGGCAGCAAGTACACCGAACAGGAAATTGAATCCGTATACGACCGCCTTCATGCCCGGAAGTAAAAGCCCGAGCACATACATGATCCCATAAGCGATAAGATAAGCAAAGATCACGAGCGCTACCTGAATGGTCATCTTATCTATGCTTTCCTGCATCGGGATCTCATTTTCCGATTGAATGTCTTCAGCCTTGTAATTATCTCTTTTTTCACTTGCGATCTTAAGTGTTCCGCGTCTTTTCTTGACATTAAGATATATGACTCCGCCTATGCTTGCAGACAAAAAGCCAAGGGCGGCAATGGTGAGCCCGAAACTCTTCCCACCTGTAAATCCGTACTGATTCTCATAGATCTGACCGTAATTCATGGCCTGACCGGTACCCTGACCGTAACCGAACGGAAGAAGGATACCCGCTGCGGGAAAGAAATCTGCCATTATCTTTGCGGCTACAAGTGTGATCCCAAAACCGAAAATTGCCTGTATCAAATAGGTTGCCACCGTAGTCACGCCCGTATTAAATATCTCGGTCGTACGCTTTTTGCTCAGTTTTCCGCTTTTTGACTTAAATGTTGAAGCTATGAAACCAAGTGCCAGACAGTGATATGTGATCCCCTCAAGAAGGGCCGCTCCGTTACCGCCAAAAAGCTCGGTATTATAAAGAACACTTCCGGTAACGGCATGATATATTTCGGAAATAATCAGAAGGAGCAAGCCTCCGATAACGGAAGTCGGGATAAGTGACGATCTTAAACCCGGAGTCAGCTTTTTTATGACATTTCCGATAAGCATACTGCCTAAAAGTGCGCCCACAAGTACCAGACCGCCCCATACACTAAAGTCCCAAAAATTTTCCATCTCCGTCTCCTTTATGAAGATTATTGTATCTATAGTAGAAATTTACATATTTAAGCGGATTGAACCGTTTATCGCCTTTAAACAGAAACAGTTTTCCGTCCTGCTCCATATTAAGCCTGTTATCACCCACGCATGCGGCACCGATGACCTTGTCGAACGATAAGATCTTTGTTTGACCGTTTAAGTCAAACTCCACTCTGTCACCATACAGCTTCAGCGCAGTTCCTTTTGATATGCGCCTTTTCTTTATCTTTGGGATCACATCGAATACATTTACACGGTCCTCGTAAACCGGCTTATCGCACATACTGTCCGGATCCAGTCCGTTCACAAACGCTTCCTGATGATCATACCAGTCTGCCAGGAATCTATACGGAAATTCAAAACCGACACCCTCGATATGAGTGTCATCGCAATACTTTATCTTTTTACAGCAGGTCAGACATTCGGCTGTATCTCCGGTGCTTTTAAAACGCGATAATCCGCAATCCGGGCAGACGTACATACATCTTTCAAGGTATTCGGCCTTTGCTTTGCCCGAAAAAGCCTCGGTATCCACGGCTTCATCGGTATATAATACTTTTTTGACCAGTTCGGACAATTCATCCGTTGAAAGATCTTTATATTCATCGGGTCTTATGATACGGGTTATTCCGCAATACATACGGCCGTCGCGAATGCTGTCGCTCCATCTGGGCTTTACCCCGTATCCGTTGGTTATCTTATATAATGCTACCGGAAGATTGAGTTTCTTTATAAGGCTGATGGTGCCGGATTTTAAGCGTCCCGTTCTGCCGCTGTAGGTTCTGTTGCCCTCGGGAGCTATGGCAATTGTCCCGCCTTCTTTTGCAACACTTATTATCGTCTTAAGGGCCTGAAGATCCGTAGAGTGTTTTTTTATCGGGATCGGTGCTACGAGATAGCTTAACAATTTAGAAAGAAAACCGTTTGAAAAAAGGTCTTCCATCGCCACATAATAAACCGGCTGTTTAAATGAAAGACTCACAAAAAACTGATCGTATGATGTGACATGATTAAAAAGCACGACCATCGGCTCATCCGGCCCGTCATACTTAACTATCTTGGCATGATACTTAAAGCGGGCAGTCAAATAGAAGTAAGGCCAAAGAAGCTTCCTTACCACTTTATGTCTTGTCCGTATCCATTTGGGATTTTTCCTGCTCACTTTGATCCCCCAAGAATCTTAGAATCTAAGAATATATTAGCGTTTTTGAAGATTGGTGTAAAGAAAAAAGCAACACAATATATCTGTGTTGCTTTAAGTCCTTTTACTTATACATAAGTGAATTTCCGTTCTTTTTAAGCCAGCCGTGCCACTTATCATATTCGGGAAATACGCTGTGGACAAGGTCGTAAAAGCGTTTTGAATGGTTCATTTCTATGCGGTGGCAAAGTTCATGCACCACAACACTGTCTATAACCTCAAGCGGGGCCCTCATAAGAAGACAGTTAAAATTCAGATTACCTTTTGAGCTGCAGCTGCCCCATCTTGATCTCTGGGTCCTTATGGCGATACGCCCATATGTAACTTTCAATAAATTTGCGTAATGCGATACCCGCACAGGGATTATCTCTTTTGCAAGCTTACGAAGCTTCTTTATCTCATTTTCGGATAATTCTTCCCTTCCCGCATTTTCAGCCTCACGGATCCTCAATCTTTCCTGCGCGGCCAAAATCCATTCGGTCTTTTCCCGCAGAAAAGCTCTTATCTTTGCATCCGGCATGCGCCTCGGTGCACGCACTATAATCTCTTGCGAATTCTTAAGTTCTATCGCTATGCTCTTCCTGTCCGAGCGGATAAGTGTGTATTCCATGAGATCAATCAATTTCACAACCCCGGCTTTTAGTGACAAAAAGCTGAAGCATGAACGCTATACTTCAGTTTTATATAATATGGAATAGATTTCATCATATACCCGTTTACAATTATTTTTATCCCGAAACGCAAAGAAATTGTCTGCCCTCTCAACATATTTAGGATCCATTTTACAATCATTATTTATGAGATTGATGAATTCTTTCTTAAAAGTTTCAAAGGTCTCTGTTACAGGACCAAATCCCATCGTATTAACATCAAAATAACCTTTTTCCACTATATTACTGTGATAAAAAGCATCCTTATCAAATTGATAATACAATACCGGTTTATGCAGATAGGCGAAATCAAATGCTACAGACGAATAATCGGTAATAAGTAAGTTTCCGTATTTGAAAAAATCTTTATACGGACCAGTATATTCTTCTATACATTTCGGTAAATCCAGACGTTTACAGAAATCTTTATATACCGGATGCACTTTATAACACAGTTTATACCCCTTTGCTTCTGCTGTTTCAATGATATCTTTATCTGTAAATATATTCTTTATGTTAAAAAAATAATCACTTTCAAAAAATGATTTTGAGTCAGAAATATTTAAATACGATCTCCATGTAAAAGCAAATAAGATCAACTTTTGCGGATCATTCTCCAATATATCATAACGAGGCATTCCGGTAAGAAGCACATGCCCTTCTTTGATATTGTACGGAGTATGTTCCAGAGATTCTGCTTCAGGTGCAGCTGAGGCATGTATATATAAATTATCGTGAGCGAAAGAGTTGATATAATTATGAAGATCATTGTTTATAACTCCGTGCTGAAGAAAAAACTGAGGAGTTTCGATGTGATTACGCATATGATTATCCTGACTGCTTATGTGGGCATCACAAACAATTAACAGAAATTTGTGAAATAAGGAATCATAATCGATCACTTTTCCTATTTGTTTCAGCCGATCATATTCAGGAGAAGATTTACTGATTGCGAAATAACTTTTTATCGGTTTGTTTTGCAGATATTCAAAAAATATTTCACCGTTATCGCCGGCTTCATTTTTTCGGTCACATATCAGCCATATATGTCTTCTGTAAAACAATCTAAAAATAGAACGAAATATAAGAAATACTGTTTTTTTAATAGAGTCTATAGTTGTTTTTTTCATAATTTATATGTATTTATCCATTTATAGGATATAAGATATAATTGTTTTATAAATATTATAGCGCAGAATAATTAAAAAGGGATTATCTCTTTTGCAAGCTTACGAACCATGAAATCATTCCTTTTAAGGTTTAAAATCTGTCTTTCTGACGATGCAGGCGATCAAACATTGTCAGTCGTTAACGTATCCGTGTTCTTTCAATATCTTTAATGTTTTTTCACCCGGTTCGCAAGAAATGGTGTTGATATCAAAGAAACCGAGTTCCTTATCCACATTATACAATTGCTCTGACACAAATTCTTTTTTAAGGCTTCCGTTCACGGAATATTGATGCTCTATCATTTCCTTTAAATGCTCTGTTGTGCATATCGGATATTTAAGATTCCGGCAGAGTCTTTCTATCACCGGTTTTAATTCATTCTTTTCTTTTCCGAATATCCTTTCAAACGTTGAATATGACTGAATGTATACCATCGGCATGACCGGAATGTACGGATCATTTGTAAAAAGCACCCAGAATGCATGCTTCTCGTTTCTCTTTTTCCAGACTCCTTTGGAATAACAAATATTATAAGCTGCAGCAAATACACTGTTACAGTCGACCACCACGCCATCATAATCTATTGGGAAAAACATGTTTTTTGTATAGCACATTCCTGCGGTCCTATAAACGGATCTGTCATCGCAGTCCGAATATTTTGACAGGATCGCATCCCTGTGATCGATTATTTTGGAAAGCGTGGATTCGTTATACCCATCCTTTGTCAGTCGCTTTCTGTAATTAATATACCCCAATACATCAAGAGCTGTTCCGGACACAGCCGATTACCCCCATAAACTTTATTGATCCCTTAAATACAATAACATTATACACGATTCCCGGCATGGGTAAATTCAGATAATATAAAAACCTATGAATACATACATATTGCATAAGATTGATATGTGTTTTTTCATTAGAATTTTAAACTGCCGGTTTAATGACAAAACATAATCTGTATGATATATTAAAATACTACCTTATGTGTGTTCGGGATAATACAACATGGAGGGATAAATATGGAACCAATTTATTTGTCGATCCGGCAAAAAGAAACCGGTAATAGGATCAAAGGATTACTTTATGAAAACGGCTACACGGTAAAAGATATCCAATCGGCTATGGGCTTTGAAAACCCGCAGGCAGTATATAAATGGATTTCCGGCAAATCTCTGCCGAGTCTGGATAATCTTGTAATCTTGAGCAAACTTCTTAATAGATCAATGGAAGACATCCTCGTCATAGACGGGGATGTTCTTTTTTATTTCCTTTTAAACTCACGGTTCAATGACATCCGATATAATATGCCGTATGCTTTTTCTCGTAACAAAGATAACAATTACAGGAGGAAAAAAGAATGCAGCAAATGACATCGGCATTAGCCAATAAAATGATAAAGAATCTTGAAGAAGACAAGGCTTACTGGACAAACAAGGAACGTTCTTCGTGCACATATGTGGCTTCGGTAAACGAGGAGCCGGTGATCCCCGAATATGACTTTTCGACTGTGAACCGGACAATTGCGGAGATTGATATAAAAATTGCCGCCATCAAACACGCGATAAATCTCACAAACGCAACTGCAAATGTTACGGTTGGCGATTCTCGGTTAAGCGTCGACACCATCCTTGTGAAGATGGCGCAGTTAAACAGGCGCAAGGAGTTTCTTGATATGCTTCGAAAATATATGCCAAAGGAACGTGAAGAGCCCCACTATGGAGTACGCAACGCGGTGCCCGAGTATCGATACATCAACTATGATCTTGATATCGTCAAAGGTGAATACGAGCGCGTTTCGAAGGAGATTATGGATATGCAGCTTGCGCTGGACAAATACAATCAAACAGTAACGTTTGAGATTGATATCTAAAACGTTTTCCGTGCAAGACAATACCGGGATAATTCTATCTCTATTGCAGAAAAGTTTAAGTTCATAGTAAAGAATTATTTGTTTTTCGTTGTTTCATATTAATAATTGTTCAAAGTTTTGGATAATCAGACGAATTTGCATGTCTTGTAAAAAACCTGCGGAAACCCGTTGTGCGGAGGTTCGGTTACAAAGCACGGGCCGGGAGTAATCTTTTGATTGCTCCCGGCTTTTTTATCGGTTCTGCGAATGTAAAAGATAACAAAAAAGGACATTTCTTTAGAAATGTCCTTTTTCCGAGTCGGAGTGACAAGACTTGAACTTGCGGCCTCCACGTCCCTAACGTGGCGCTCTACCACCTGAGCCACACCCCGATATTAAGTAGCGAGAGGGGGATTCGAACCCTCGACACCGCGGGTATGAACCGCGTGCTCTAGCCAACTGAGCTATCTCGCCATATTAGTGTTAACTGGGGCCTATAGGGCTCGAACCTATGACCCTCTGCTTGTAAGGCAGATGCTCTCCCAGCTGAGCTAAGACCCCTCAATTTCGAATGCCTTCAACGCCGACCATGTTAGTATATAAAAGACTTGCCCCGATGTCAAGGATATTTTTGCAATATTTTAAGCATAAATCTGTTCTAATTCATCCTTGGGCAGCCGCCGCAGCCGGACGAGTCGCGAAGCGATGAAAGAAGGCATACCGCATGCGCGGCAATACCTTCACCGCTGCCCGTAAAACCAAGTCCTTCTTCGGTCGTGGCCTTAACATTTACAAGCTCAACGGATATCTTTAAAGCCTTGGCTATATTGGCTCTCATCTCATCGATATAAGGTCGCATCTTGGGCGCCTGGGCAAGTATCGTGGCATCTATGTTTTCCACAACGTAAAGTTTTTTCTCTATTATGTTCCCGACTTCTTCAAGGAGTTTTAAACTGTCCGCATCTTTATACTTTTCGTCGGTATCGGGAAAATGAAGCCCGATATCTCCAAGCGCCGCTGCCCCAAGAAGGGCGTCCATAACGGCGTGCGTAAGCACGTCCGCATCGGAATGGCCCAAAAGGCCCTTTTCAAAAGGTATATCAACCCCGCCGATAATGCATTTTCTGCCCTCGGCAAGTTTATGTACATCGTACCCGTGTCCTATTCGCATATCGTTCTTAATGCCTCCAAAGTGCGGTCTTTAGCTTTCTACATTCTCTCGGGTGCCTCAAAACCCAAAAGATCGATACAGGTTTCAAGCACTTTCTGCGTAAGCGCTATCAATGCTATATATTCGCTCTTTGCGTTTTCATCTTCCTCGGTCAATATCTTTGTCTCATGATAGAAAGAATTAAGCGCATTCGCAAGGTCGTAAATATATGCGCAGATCCTGTGGGGTGCAAGTTCTTCGGAAGCAGACTCGATCATCTGGGAAAAGCCCGTAAGCGCCTTCATAAGGTCTTTTTCGGAAGCGTTTCTTGCCTTTCCGATATCGCATGACTCAATCTTTCCACCCATAGCCTTATATTTATCAAGGATCGACTTTATCCTTACTATCGTATAAAGGATATAAGGACCTGTATTTCCTTCAAAAGAAATAAACCTGTCCATATCAAAAATATAATCCTTAACGGCCTGATTGGATAAGTCACCGTATAACAGTGCGGAAAGTCCTACGATCTCTGCGGTCTTCTTTGCTTCTTTTTCGTCCATATCCTTGTTCTCGGATATCTTTTCGTACATCTTGTTCTGAATGTCATCTATGAGCATTTCAAGACGCATAACACCGCCGTCACGTGTCTTAAAAGGTTTTCCGTCCTTACCGTTCATTGTGCCGAAGCCGATATGGCTTAACTTTACGTCGTCACCCACAAGCTTTGTCTTTTTGGCGCAGCGGAACACCTGCATGAAATAAAGATCCTGACGTTTATCGGTAATATATATCATCTGGTTCGGATCATATTTCATGACGCGTTCTTTGATCGTAGCAAGGTCTGTTGTGTTGTAAAGGCTTGCTCCGTCGGATTTAAGGATTATGCACGGAGGCACTTCCTTCGTGTCTGTGTCTTCTTTGACATCGACCACCAAGGCACCGTCGCTCTCATAGGCATAACCTTCATCCTTCATATCTTTGACCATATCCGGTATCAGATACTGAACCGTGCTCTCACCGTTCCAGAGATCGAAATCCACATTTAAACGCTTGTATATCTGCTTCATATCATTTACTGAAAGGTCTATGATATGATCCCAAAGTGCACGGATACCGGGAACGCCCGACTGAAGCTTAAGAGTAAGCTCAAGCGCGCGCGCTTTGTACGCGGGATCTTCTTTGCTCTTTTTGGAAGCCGTTGGATATATCTCTTCAAGATCTCTTACGGTAAACGGAGCTTCCTTGGGATATTCTCCCGTGTAGCTTTCATCAAAATATACAAGACTGGGATTTCTTTCTTCTATTTCGGTCATAACAAGACCCATGGGAGTACCCCAGTCGCCCATGTGAACGTCACCGATCACATCATGGCCCACAAAACGAAGTATCCGCTTTATGCTCTCACCTATTATCGCGGGACGCAGATGTCCTACGTGAAGGGCTTTTGCTATATTGGGTCCGCCGTAATCGACGATTATCGTCTGTTTTTGTGGCATTTCCATGCCGAACTTATCGGCCTTTGACATTCCTTTTACGTAGTCTGCAAGAAAATCGCCCTTAAGATTTAAATTGATGAACCCGGGCATTACTGCCTCGGCGCTT
>JAEEGL014211478.1_pt1 | contig 90827 bp, 63 predicted proteins | sample 9134231 | NCBI WGS metagenome assembly JAEEGL01 (sample SAMN16246548, study PRJNA631951) | gut metagenome | biome: gut microbiome; feature: rumen; material: fiber-attached | host: Bos | place: Iran: Karaj | collected 2018-10 | reverse complement strand
TCCGTGGACCTGTCCGTCTATGCCTATATCGCCCAGCCTTACCGGATTGCGGTATATGTTACGGAGAATGCCAGGAATGTAACGGGCATTAATGTCTGGGAGAATACCTACAAGAACGTCGCCCATTATATGATAAACGAAAGCAGTGGCAACATTGCCGGAAAGATGTACCAGCTGTCGGAGGGCATGAACGAAATCCACCTGTCGCGGGAGCTTCCTGTCGAGGTGAACGGTACCAGTTACTCCATCCTGGCTTACATCCAGGCCCCGTATGATGAGCAGCCCGTTATCCGCGACGGGGACTTCTACGGCTACTATTACGTGGACAACTGCCGCCTCGTGCCCGTCGGCGCTACGGTCGCTCCTGAGGTGCAGTAGCGCTCACCGGTTTCCTGCGAATCTTTGCCGATGAATACCGGAGGGATCATCCTGATAGCTGTGCTGCTGGCCCTGGTGGCGTATGCGGCATGGCTGTCAGCCCCTCCCGGTGCGCCCCGGCCCCTCATTCCGCAGGACCGGGAGGAGGCCTTGCTGAAGCACGTCCCGGAAGATACCCGCAGCGGCAATTCCCTGGAGTCCTTCACCGCCTTCAACCCTATGGTCGCAAGGATGGAAGAGGACATAGAAACGGCGCAGAAGTACGTCCACCTGCTGTTTTATAAATACGAGGATGACGAGGTCTGCCGCAGCGTGGCTGAGCGTCTGGCGCGCAAGGCCGCAGCCGGAGTGGAGGTCCGCATCCTGGTCGACCATGCCGTCAACATGGACCGCTCGCACTTCTACGATGAATTGCGCGCCAGGGGCATACAGGTCAAGCTCTTCTCGCCCATGCACATACCTTTCCTGATACCGTCCGACAATTACCGCAACCACCGCAAGATCGTGGTCGTCGACGGCCGGGTGGCATACATGGGCGGGATGAACATAGCCGAACGCTACGGCATCGGCCTCGGATGGGGGATCTGGCGGGATACCCATATCCGCATCGAGGGCCCCGCGGTGACCGGATGCGAATTCACCTTCGCCCGCGACTGGGCGTACAAGGGCGGCGAGCTCCTGGCCGACGCATCGTACTTTCCACCGCAGCCCCCTGCCGGCAATGTCAACGTGGACATAGTCTGCTCCGGACCTAAAGGCGACGGCCCCCGGATCATGCATCGTATCTGCGGCATGCTCGACGCCAGCAGGCATTACGCCTGGCTGGAATCGCCCTACCTCATCCCTACACGGGAGGTGCGGGACTCGCTCCTTGCCGCCGCCTGCCGCGGGGTTGACGTCCGCATCATCATTCCTCCGCGGGGCGACAGGGGAGTGCTCACGCCGCTCTGCTCCAATTCCTATGTGGAGGAGTTGCTGGAGGCCGGAGTGCGCATCGCCCGTTACCGAAGCGGCTATATGCATTCCAAAACGGCGGTTTGTGACGACCGGTTCGTGACGGTCGGCACCGCCAACATCGACCCGCGCAGCTATAAACTCAATTACGAAATAAACGCATTCATCGACGACGGGGCGTACGCCCTGCAGATGAAGTCCTTTTTTGCCGCCGACGAGGCGCAGTCCGACTATATGGACCTCGCCGCCTGGAAGCGCCGTGGCCTTCTTGCCCGCGCCGCAGAGAGCTTCGCCCGCATCGGTTCGGCCCAATTCTGACGCTTATGGAGAATCAACAACAGGCACAGAGGATACAGACTTCGGTACTGAACGGCATCGAGCGCAAGGCGCTTATCTGGATGGCCGAACGCATGCCGCGCTGGGTGACGTCCGATATGCTCACGCTCGTGGGCGTGTTCGGGGCCGCGCTCATCGGAGCCGGATACGCACTTTCCGCAAACGATTACCGCTGGCTTTGGCTCTGCACGCTGGGCCTTTTCGTCAACTGGTTCGGCGATTCGCTCGACGGTACGCTTGCCCGCGTGCGCAATACCCAGAGGCCGGTTTACGGCTATTACATCGACCATACCCTGGACTGCGTCAACGAGATGATGATGTTCGTCGGCGCCGGCCTTTCCGGTTACGTGCACCTGGGTTTCGCGATGATTGCCTTCGCCCTGTACCTCATGCTTACCATCAACGTGAGCATCAACGCCCACCTGAAGAGCGAATTCAAGCTCACTTATGCCAAGATGGGCCCGACGGAGTTCCGCCTGCTGATGGTCATCGTCAATCTGCTCCTGATTTTCATCCCGTCGTTCCGGGCCCTCGAATATGAAATAACGCTTGTCGGGAAGGCCGTCACGATGCACGCGCTCGACTTCGCCTGCCTGCTGATCATCTTGGTGCTGGCCATCATTTATGTCTGCACCATCGTTTCCGATACCCGAAAATACGCCCGGATCGACCCTCCGAAGCAGCGTTAGCGTATTTTTTAAAAAATTATGCCTACCTTTACCGACCAAGATATTTAGTTTTAGTGTTATGCCAGTAAAATTCTACCAGCCTGAGAACCAGGTTCCCCTGGAAATGCACAAAGTCCGTGTAGTCCAGAAGCTCACCCTCCTGCCCGTGGAGGAGCGTCTTAAGAAGATTCAGGAAGCGGGAAACAACACTTTCCTACTGCAGAACAAGGACATTTATCTCGATATGCTCACCGATTCCGGTGTCAACGGAATGTCCGACGAGCAGGTCGCGTCGATGAGCATCGCCGACGACTCCTATGCCGGCTCCGAGACATTCAACCGCGTCAAGGCGGCCGTCAAGGAGGTATTCGGCACCGAGAACGTCCTTCCCGCACACCAGGGACGTGCCGCAGAAAACATACTGGCAGAGGCTTATGTCAAGCCCGGAATGTACACCCTGATGAACTTCCACTTCACCACCGCCAAGGCTCACATCACCCGTCTGGGCGGCGAGGTGGTCGAGCTCGTGGACAAGAAGGGCCTCATCCCCCAGACCGACGACCCGTTCAAGGGCAACTTCGACCTCAAGGCCCTCCGCAAGTGCATCAAGGACCTCGGTCCCGAGAAGGTCGCCTTCGTGCGCGTCGAGGCCGGCACCAACCTCATCGGCGGCCAGCCTGTGTCGCTCGAGAATATGCTCGCCGTCACCGACATCTGCCACGAATTCGGCATCAGGAGCATACTCGATGCATCCCTGCTCCAGGACAACGTCTATTTCATGAAGACCCGCGAGCCCCGCTGCAAGTATATGACCACCAAGGAGATCTACCACGTGCTGGCAGACCGCTTCGACATCATCTACTTCTCCGCCCGCAAGCTCGGCTTCTCCCGTGGCGGCATCATCACCTCCCACGACAAGAAGTTCACCGACGAGATGATGGAGTTTGTCCCCCTGTACGAAGGATTCCTCACCTACGGCGGCATGGAGGTTCGTTCGATGGAAGCCATGGCAGTCGGCCTGCTGGAGTCCCTCGATATGGAATACATCAGCCAGGGTCCTGAATTCATCGCCTACCTCGTCAAGGAACTCGACGACTACGGCGTGCCCGTGATCAAGCCTGCAGGAGGCCTCGGAGCCCATCTCAACTGCTCCGAGATCGTTCCCAACATCCCTCACGACCAGTATCCCGCCGCGGCGGTGGGCGCAGCCCTTTACATCGCCGGCGGTATCAGGGGAATGGAGCGCGGTACCGTGAGCGAGCAGCGCGAACCCGACGGCACCGAGCGTTTCGCCGAGCTGGAGCTCCAGCGTCTGGCAATGCCCCGCCGCGTCTTCACCCTCTCCCAGGTCAAGTACTGCGCCGACCGCGTCAAGTGGCTCTGGGACAACAGGGAACGCATCGGCGGCCTCAAGTGGATCTACGAGCCCAAGGTGCTCCGCTTCTTCTTCGGCCGCATGGAAGAAATCGGCTACTGGCAGGAAGACCTCGCCAAGAAGTTCCGCGAAGACTTCGGCGGCTCGCTGTAGCCCTCCGGCGGCAGCGTGTGGCCGTTAATCGGAACTTGCTGATTGCTAGATATTTACGCAAAATAACCCGGGTGGATTCCACCTGGGTTATTTTATGTAAAACGCTAAGGGATAAGGGTTTGCGATTTACGGTAGTGATGCAGGGTGCAGCGTATAGCGTACATTGGCTACCGCAGCTCCCGCAGCGAGAGGGCGAAGCCGCCGCCGCGTGCCATATGGACCTGGATGAATCCCTTGTTGCTGACGATGTAAGTCTTGATGCTGTAAGCCTGGGGCGCCGTCTCGTAATCGGCCTCGGGGGCGTCGCAGTAGAGCGTGGCCTCGTAGCTGACGCCGGGCTTGAGGAAGTCCAGGGCGACCGTGGTCTCGTGCTCCTGCTCGCCGCAGACGCCGCCGACGTACCAGACGTCGAGCGGCTTGGCCCCTGCGAGGGCCTTTGCCGTGGCGTTGTCGGGCAGGCCGTAAACGAATTTGGCCGCTCCGGAAATCATGTCCTTACGCCCGTCGGGAAGGGCCCTGAGCCCTTCTGCGGCTGCATTGAGGGTGCTGATCCGGGGCTTGCGGGCGGTAACGATATACTCGCCCGGCTCGGCCTCCAGGTACAGGGACTTCTCCCAATCGACGGCCACGTCCTTGATGAACTGGAAGGCGTCGGGGAAGCGGTCGTAGTTCTGCGGAAGGTCCGCAGCCATCTGCAGGGGCGAATAGAAGGTGACGTAGAGTCCCAGCTGGTTGCAGATGGTGTGGCGCATCTTGCCGGTCTGCCCGGGTGCCGTTATTGACATATCCTGCTCGAATATGCCCGGAGTGTAGTCCATGGGGCCTCCCTGCAGGCGCGTGAACGGCAGGATAGCCGTGTGCCCGGGATTGATGTGCCCGCGGTACTCGGTGCCCATGGCGCTCTCGTTGCCGATGAGGTTGGGCCAGGTGCGGCAGAGACCGGTGGGACGCACCGCCTCGTGGGCGTTGACCATGATGTGATAATCGGCTGCCTTGCGGAGGGCGTACAGGTAGTGGTTGATGAGCGGCTGGCTGTAGTGATGCTCTCCGTAGGGGATGATGTTGCCGACGTATCCGCTCTTGACCGCATCGTAACCATACTGATTCATAAGGGCATAGGCGGCATCCATGTGGCGCTCGTAATTGACGGTGGACGACGACGTCTCGTGGTGCATCACGAGGCGTATGCCCTTCTCGTGGGCGTATTTGTTGAGGGCGGGCAGGTCGAAGTCGGGATACGGGGTGACGAAATCGAATACGTAGTCCTTCTGGCAGCCGAACCAGTCTTCCCAGCCTTCGTTCCAACCCTCGATGAGCAGGGCGTCGAAGCCGTTCGCCGCGGCGTAGTCGATGTACATGCGGACGTTGTCATTGTTGGCGCCGTGCCGTCCGTGGGGATTGAGGGCCTTGTAGTCGGTGACTCCGAGCTGCACGGAAGGTACGTCGTATGTGTAGGACCATTCCGAGCGGCCGGATATCATCTCCCACCATACGCCCATGTATTTGACCGGATGGATCCAGCTGACATCCTCGATGGCGCAGGGCTCGTTGAGGTTGAGGATGAGGCGGGAGGCGAGCACCTTGCGGGCGTCGTCGACCACCATCACGGTACGCCAGGGAGTGACGCAGGGGGCCTGCAGGCGGCCTTTCACTCCTTCGGCATCCGGAGTGAGCCAGGTGCGGAGGACGTAATTGCTGCCGTCGACCAGCAGGTTGGCCGTCGGATAATTGACGACTGCGGCCTCGTGGATGTTGATGTAGAGGCCGTCGTCGGTCTTGAGCTGCAGGGCTGTCTGCACGCCGCTGTCGCCGAAGCCGGTCGCTGAGGCGTTGTCAAGGCGGGTGGCCCCGGAACGTGAGCCGATCTCGCTCAGGCGGCTCCTGGTGTAGTTGTACTCCTGGGTGTCGTAGTCGCCGCTGATCCACCAGGCGGTGTGGTCGCCTGTCAGGGCGAATTCCGTAAGTTCCTCGGCTACGTTGAAATAACGGAGGGCGTTATCCTGCGGGAACTCGTAGCGGAAGCCGAGGCCGTCGTCGTACAGGCGCATGCGGACGTTCATCTTTACGCCGTCCTCGCGGCCGAGCATTACCAGCAGTTCGTTGTAATTGTTGCGGATTTCGGACTCCTCGCCCCAAACGGGCTGCCAGGTCTCGTCCAGGCTGTCCGTGGATACCCCAAGGATGGAGAATCCGGTGCAGAGGTTGGATTTGCCGCTGAGCCTGAGGCCCTTGCGGGCGTTCTTTATGACGGGGTCGTCGCCGCCGGCCCTGTCGGTGTCGGACACAAGGGCGAATCCGAGGAGCGAAGGCTTGATGACGGCGGCTCCGCTGCGGTCGAGTTTGTAGCAGGGCTGGCCGTCGGGAGTGAGCCCGAGGGACGCTATGAGCGTGCCGTCGGGGCTGCTGAGTGTATGGGAGAAGTCCGCCTTGGTCCCGGGCTTGCCGCAGGATGCCAGCAGAACCGTCGCCAGGGCGAGTATAGTTATGCCTAAGTGCTTCATGCCTTGAAGATTAATGCGCCAGTACGACGAATTCGCCGGGTGCGAGGGAGAAGTGGGTCTTGTCTTTATAGAATGTACCGCTGAACATTTCGCGGTAGGTGCCGTCGAGCTTTACATCGAAGGATGCCGGCTCGGAGTCGAGGTTGGAGAAAGGCTTGCTGGCCTTGGCGGCCGCAGGGCGGTTGTCGTTGCCCTTGACTTCCTCTGCTGCGGGCTCCTCCTGCGCGGGCTTTCCGAAGTTCGCCAGCACTATTACCTTGTTGCCCTTGACCTCGCGGTGGAAAGCCACCAGGCCCTCTGCATTCTCGAAGTAATCGGGTATCTCCCACCATACAATCTTGCCGCCGCGCTCGCCGGCGTCAAGTGCATGGTTGTGGTGCTTGAGGTTTACAAGAGTCTTCCAGAATTCGGTGTGTTCATTGTCGGACCAGTCGGTGATGGGGTCTTTCTCGAAGAAGGCGAGCCTGCGGTCGAGGCCTATTTCCTGACCGGTGTAGATCATGGGCTGGCTGCCGGGAAGGGTGAAGCAAAGCACCGCGCAGGCGTCTGCAAAGGCACCTTCGCGCTCGAATTCCGTTCCGGCCCAGGAGTTCTCGTCATGGTTGGACGTGAAGGTGAGGCGGAAGGCCTCGGCGGGGAAGCGGGAGGCGTCGCGTGCTACGTAGTCCTTGAGGTCCTGGACGGTCTTGCTGCCCTGGGCCAGGCCGTTGAGCAGATGGTGGAGCTCCCAGGCGTAATTGGCGTCGAAGGTGACGGTGGGGTCGGCCAGGTTGTCCCTTTCGGCCTCGGCGAGGAGGTAGATGTCGGGATAATCCTTGTTGATTCCGGGCAGGATGCCGTACCAGAAGTCGGCGGGAACCTCGCCGGCGGCGTCGCAGCGGAAGCCGTCAACGCCCTTCTTCAGCCAGAAGCGCATTGCCTCGTCCTGGGCCCACCAGACGTCCTGGTTGTCGTAGTTGAGGCTGCGGGTGTCGGTCCAGTCGTACTCCCAGATGGCGTTGCCGAGGGAGTCGCGCTCGTAGAAGTCTGCAGGCTTGGTGGTCATCCAGACGTTGTCGGGGGCGGTCTGGTTGGCAACCCAGTCGAGGATTACCTTGAATCCCATTCTGTGTGCGGCGGCGAGCAGGTCTTCGAAGTCCTCCATCGTGCCGAATTCGGGATTGACCTTGGTATAATCGGAGATTGCGTAATAGGAACCGAGCGTGCCCTTGCGGCCCTCGGTGCCTATTTCGTACATGGGCATTAGCCAGAGTACGTCGACTCCGAGGTCCTTGAGGCGGGGCAACTGGGCCTCCACGCCCTTGAAGGTCCCCTCGGGGGAGAACTGGCGGATGTTGACTTCGTAAACTACGCTGTCGTAGGTCCAGGCGGGGTGCGGGCCCCTCTGGGTGCAGCATACGAGGGTGAGCAGTGCTGCGGCTGCGGTTATCAGTTTTTTCATCGTATGGTGTTACTGAAGGAATACTGCTGAGGAATTTGCACCGAGGGTGACGCTGCCGCCGGAGACGGTGACCGTGCCGAGCTTGACCACGACCGAATCCAGCTTGTCGGAACTCAGGTCGAGGGTCTTCTCCGCCGCGCCGACGTTGTGCAGCACGAGGGCCTTGGTGCCGTCGGAGGCGGTCATGTACCAGGCTGCGATGCTCTGGCCCTCGCCGGTGTTGGACTCGTCGTACTTGGGATGACGGCTCATCACGCCGCTTGCGAGCGCAGGGCAGGTATTGCGTGCGTAGGTGAAATCGTAATAGGTGTGAAGGAGCGATTCGGCGTCTTTCTGCTGGCTCGCGACGGATATTTCGTCCTTCATCAGGGTGCCGTCCACGTGGCCGCCGAGGTCGCCTGTCGCGGCGTCTGACGCCTTTTCCCAGATTATGGGGGTGCGGACGAGTTCGTCGCGGCCGCCTTCGTCGCCGTCCTTGCCCCAGTATCCGAGTTCCTCGCCCTGGTAGATGTAGGGCTCGCCCTCGGCGGTAAGGAGGATTGCAGCTGCCTGCTTGAGACGGGTGATGTCGCCGCCAAGGACGGTGGAGGCGCGCGTCTCGTCGTGGTTGGTGAGCTTGGTGGCGGCTATGGCCTTGGGACTTACGGCCTTATAGGCCTGCCTGTAGCCGATGAGGTCCTTGGCGAGGTAGCAGCCGACGCGCTGCTGGAGGACCCACTTGAGCCTCTCCCAGAAGTCGAATTCGAAGCAGGCGGGAAGGGCCGAGTAATACGGAGCCACGTCGGATGCGCCCATCCATACTTCGGCCACCATGTAGAAGTCTTCCTGGTGCGACTTGCGGTAGGTCTCGTTGCAGCGGTCGTACCATTTCTTGAGGAAGGTCCTGTTGGCGCTGTTGTTGAACGACCACATGCCGCCGCAGATATGCTTGACGGCGTCGAGCCTGAGCCCGTCGATGCCCATGCCTATCCATTTGTCCACCGATGCCGCCAGGTCGCGGAAGCAGGCGTTGCTTTCCGCCTTGGATACGTCGCCGTAGTTGAGGTCGGGCATCCAGCTGCCGAAAGCTCCCATGAAATAGACATTGCTGGTGGTGACGTTGGTAAGGTCGATGCGGTAGCGGCCGGAGCCGGTGAAATACAGGTCGCCGCCGTCGGGAACAAGGCTGACGGGGGTACCCTCGGTGACGTTGGTCTCACCGCCCGCGGCGCCGAACTTGCTGCCCGGGTCCCAGTTGGGGTATTTCCTTACAAGGATGCCGGTCCTGCCGTTGATGTCCATCACGGCGTAGTAGGCGTCGTTACCGTTTCCCTTCATTTTGACTTCCTTGCCGTCCTGCCCGGGAGCCCAGGTCCAGAGGTTCCAGGAGGCGTTGCCGCTGGTAATGGCCTCCGAGGTGCTGCTTATCCGGAGTTTGGGAGAGCCGCTGGTGGCGGAACTCCAGTCGTCCTTGCTGTACGAATACCCGCTGAGCATGGGGAAGTTCCTGTAATCCGTGGCGGGATTGGAGCAGATGAAGTAGTAGTCGCGGTAGGGGCTGGATGCGTCCGACAGGGCCTCGGCGAACCAGGGATGCCCCTTGCCGGAGTGGTTGAGGACGTAGTCCATATAAATCTTGATGCCCTTGGTGTGCGCGGCGTCGATGAGGGCTTTGAAATCGGCCTCGGTGCCGTATTTGGGGTTCAGGGCGTTGTAGTCCTGGACATCGTATCCGTGGTAGGAGTCAGCCGGGTGGGCGGGGGAGAGCCAGATGGCGCTGACGCCGAGGCCGTCCAGGTAGTCCAGGCGGTTCTTTATTCCGTTGAAGTCGCCGATGCCGTCGCCGTTGCTGTCGGCAAAACTGTATATCAGAAGCTGGTAGGTGATGTTGCCCTTCTTCTCGGAAGGCTTGTAGGTGGGAATGCTGGTATCGCCGGAGGGCACGACCGGATTTACGGGGTCGCAGGCGCACAGGGCCGCCAGGGCCAGAAATATGAGTATCCGTTTCATATGCAGGTTATCAGTCAACCACCAAAGTTAGCAAATGCCCTGCGAAAAAGCAAAAAAAACGGCCCCCGGAAAACCGGGAGCCGTTATAGATGGGTAGTTGGTATTAACTACTTGACAGTGTAGACGATAGGGGTCTTCTTGAGGTCGTCGCCACTCTTGTTGGCCCAGGAGTAAACTGCGATGACGTCTCCGGACTTGATGCCTGCGTCTGCAAGAGGCATGCTTGCTTCAACCTCTACCCAATCCTCACCGACCTTGCCGGCGAATTTGAAGTTGTTGAAGACTGCCTTTGAAGGATAAGCGTCGCCGCTGCCGACATCGGTTGCAATCTCCTTGCCGTCGAAGGGGAAGAAGTAGAGCCACATCTCGAGACCGTCGATCTCCTTGTTGACACCGGTGGCGGGGTTGTTGTCAGCGTCGATGTCATAATAGATGTAACCGCCCCTGCTCCAGATCTTGTCGTTGGTGTCCCTCTTGGAGTAGAAGTAGATGTTCTTCTTGTCGTTGGTAACCTTGAAGAGAGCATAGACGGGAGTGTCCTTGGTGCTGGCTACCTGGGTGTCGATGGCGTCCCAGTCGGAGAGGTCGCCGTCGATGGCCATTGCGCCGGGCTGAGGCTCACCTACGTGATACTCGACCTTTGCAAGGCCGGTGCTGCCCCATGAGTAGACGATGAAAGGAGTCTCGGGGATCTCGGGGAGGTTCTCGCGGGGGATGCGGAACTCGATTGCAACGCCACTGTCGTCGATTGCGCCGTCCATCTTGAATCCGGGGATAGCGGATGCACTGGAGGTTGCGGCGGTCTCGGGGCTGGGATAGAGAGCGGGAGCTGCTGCAGAGCCGCCATAAGGCCATACAACACCTACGTACTCGAAGGGACCGTTGCCCCAGAGGGTCTGGTCGCCGGTTTCGGCGTTCTTGTCAAGGTCGAGAGCGAAATAGACATATCCTTCGCTGCTGCTCCAGAGAGCGTCATAGGACTCGTCCTTGGCCCTGTGGGAGTAGAAATAGACATACTTCTCGTCCATCGTGAACTTGAAGACGTGGTTGCCATTCCAACCTTCTTCGATATCGTCCCAGTCGGAGAGGTTGCCGTCAATCTTGATGGCGCCTTCATCGGCAGGTGCGCCGAGAACAGCGGTACCGGCATTGAAGTCGAAGGTGACGACGTCACCTGCGGCTACATTGAAGGCTGCGAGTTCGCCACCCTCGCGGTACTCGATCTTACCGTCTGCGGTAGGCTGGAATTCGTGCTGCCACCAATCGAATGCGCAAGGAGCGTAAACGCGGAGGGCGCCGGCGGAGAGGGCGGTGATGGATGCGGAGCCGTCAGGGTTGATGACGCCTGCATATTTGCCCATGGTCCAGTCGTCGTTGAATGCGGGACCCATACCGTAGATCATACCCTCAGTGAGGGTCATCATGTCGGTGGTGTAGTCGATGGTGATGGTCCAGAGACCGTCGGAAGGAACGTGGGCGTTGCCGTCACCGTCGAAGGTGAATTCGGCGCTCTTGTTGGTCATGGAACCGAAAGCTTTGCCCCAATCCTTGGCAGTTGAGAACTTAAAGCCACTGTCAGCCTTGAAGTAGCGGGTAGTGACAAAGCATCCGTCCTTAGCATCGCCGCCTGCGGAGATCTTCTGGAGAGTGACGACACCGTCGGACTCCCAGGACCAGGCGCCGAAGTCCTGACCGATCATATAGACGTCGGCGGGGAAGTCGGACTTGGATTCCTGCTCAATCTTGTAGGAGAAGCTCTTGGCGAGGTCGCCTGCTGCGAGCTTGTAGGTAAGGGTGATCTTGTACTTGCCTGCGCCTTCGGTTACGACGATGTTGTCTCCGCCGGGTTTGCAGTCCTTGCCAAGGTTGGTGTTGGCCTTGACGTACTTGGTTCCGTCAGCGCTCTTGCCGAGGAAGATCTTCCATCCTCCGTTGTAGGCGAATTTGAAGTCGCCGTTGTTGCCGAGCTCCTGGCCGGAGAGGGTGTAGGTGATGCCGTCGTTGCTGGGAGCGGTGGCCTCAAGTGCGGTGAAGCTCCAGCTGTTCATGCCGCCGCGGACACCCCAGGTGACGGGGCTCACGAGGATCTGGGCATCGGTGAGGAGCTTGTCGTTGTTGAGGTCGAGGACGATGTGATAGAGACCGGTTTTCTCCATCTTCATCTTGGGAGCGGAATCGCCGACCTCAAGCTTGCCAACGAACCAGCCGTCGGCAGGGTTGTCTGCGTAGTCGCCCTCGATTGCTGCGGGCTTGAAGGCCTTGAGGCTTGCGCCGTAGGCGGTCTTCTGTCCACCGTTGACATATGCCAGGGTGAATTCCTTGCCGCCTTCGAGAACGATGTACTTCTCGAACATGCCCTCGCGGACAGTCTGTTCGTTGGCCTCGTTGATACCCTTGGCCATGGCGAGAACGCCGGTGACCTCGGTCTTGCCGGTGGCTTCACCGATCACGTAGAAGCCGTCCTCGGTAATGTCATCGAGGGGACCGGGTCCGGGTTTTTCCTCTTCGCAGGATGCAAAGGCGAGTGCCATTGCAGCTACGCTGAAAATCCAAAAGAATTTTTTCATAACGTGTAATTAAAATTTGAAAAATGGTTTATAAAAAGAGTTGATAGTGTATAGATTAATATCCCGGGTTCTGGTTGTACACGCCGGGAGCGCCGTCGCGTACCCAGTCGGGGATAGGGAAGATGCGGTGGTTGGCGTCGGATGACTCCTTGAATTCCCAGGTGCCTCCGTAGGTGCCGAAGCGGATCTGGTCGTCGCGGCGGTGGCCTTCCCAGGCGAGTTCGCGGCCGCGCTCGTCAAGCAGTTCGTCAAGCGTGAGCTCGGCGGCGGTGTAGGCGGGCAGGCCGGCACGGGTGTGTACCTGGTTTACGCAGTCGAGTGCGACGTCATCAGCCTTGCCGCCGTTCTGGCGCATACGGGCCTCGGCCTTCATGAGAAGGACGTCGGCATAGCGGTAGATGGGGAAGTCGGAGTCGGCGTGATGGGCGATGCCATTGGCAAACTCGAACTTGACGAAACGGGCGCCCTCGCAGGAGTTGGCTCCGGTAGGATCCTGGATGGTGGTGACCTTGGGGTCGATGATGACCTTGAAGTGGCTCTCGCCGTGATCCCATTCCACTATGTCACCCTTCCAGCTGTCGCGGTTGTAGATGATGGTGTTCCAGTCGGTGGTGGTGTTGTAAACGGGGCCGGCGAACCACTGCGCCTTGCGCTTGTCGCCGTCCTGGTACTTGTTGTAGAAGGACTCGAGGGTGCAGGGGCCGTTCCAGCAGTCGGTGGTGAAACCGAACACGTCGCGCATCGCGTAGTGCTGGCTCATCACGTGGAACATGTTGCCGTTGGCGTAAACCGCGTCGAATACGATGGGGAAGATGATCTCCTGGTTGCCGGTGTTGTTGATCTTGAAGGCGTCGAAGTAGTCGGCGTTGAGACCGTAATAACCTCCGTTGATGATAAGGTCGCAGTACTTCTCGGCGTCTGCCCAGCGGGGAGTGCCGGTATAGACCTCGGCGTTGAGGTACATCTTGGCGAGGATCATGTAGGCGACGGGCCTGGTCATGGAGCCGTAGCGGACGACGTTGTCTGCGCTCTCGATGTTGTCGAGGAGCTCTTTCTCGATCCACTCGAAGACCTCCTTGCGGGAGTATTGCTTGACCTTGCCGTTCTCGGTGACGTGCTTGCCGTCGTCGATGTGTACGTTGCCGTAAACATCCATGGCGAGCAGGTGGTAGAAGGCGCGGAGGATCTTTGCCTCTGCAAGGCCGGCCTTGGCTGCGTCGGAATAGGCGGATTCATCCTCTCCGGCGATGGAGTGGATGTTGTCGATGACGGTGTTGCACTTGGTTACGCCGCCGTAGGCGAAGCTCCAGCCGTTGTTGATGTCGCGGGTGTTGCTGCCCCAGGTGTGCTGGTGCATTGCCATAGGCACGCCGGCGTCATACCAGTCGGTGGCGCGGGTGGGGACGATAACTTCGTCCGAGGTGTATTCCTGGAGGCTCCAGTAGCCCTCGCGATAGACGTAGCCGTATTCGCCAGCAAGCTGGGAATATGCGTTTGCGATGAGGGTGGAGAACTGGGACGGAGTCTGGAAATAGTCTTCCTTGCGGACGTCGGAATAGACTTCCGGGGAAAGGTCGGTGCAGGCGTTGAACGTCAGGCCGATGACTGCAAGAATGATGGTGTATATCTTTTTCATGTCCGTACGTGCTTTAGAAGTTCAGATTGACACCAAGGCTGAAGGTCCTCTGGGTGGGATAATAGGAACGTCCGTCGAATCCGGGTGCGAGGCCGGACATCGATACCGTCGAAGGGTCGTGGCCCTTGTAACCGGTAAGGGTGAAGATGTTCTGGGCGTTCAGGAAGACGCGAAGGCCGCGGACGTATTCGGAGATGGCGCCCGTGAGCTTGGGAGTCCATCCGATGGTGACGTCGTTGAGCTTGAGGTAGGAGGCGTCCTCCAGGTAGAAGTCGGAGAACTGACGGAGGGATGCCCTTGACTCATCGGGGTTCTTGATCCAGTTGGTGAGCAATGATGCATCGCCACTGAACGAAGACAGGAGGACGTTCTCGGTACCGCGGGTGTTCTCGTAGAAGTAGCGTGTCTCGTTGAAAATGAGACCGCCGATCTGGCCGCGGAAGTTGAGGGATGCGTCGAAACTCTTGTATTTGATGGTGGTGAAGAAGCCGCCGGTAAGCAGCGGGAATGCATTGCCGAGGACCTGGCGGTCGGAGTCGGTAGGGTTGGTGGTCATACCGCCCGCAGGGGTCTCGAACACCCATACGCCTGAAGACTGGATACCTTTGTACTTGTAGCCGTAGAAGTTGCCCACGGGCTCGCCTTCCACGAGCCTCATGACGTAGTTGCCGGTCTCGCCGTCGCCGGAAGAGATGTAACCGACGTTCTGGTAGGCGGCGATGTGGTTGCCTTCGGCGTCTTTCTCGCCGTACTGCTCGCCGGTGATGCGGACTACGCGGTTGCGGTTCCATGCGGCGTTGATGCCGGCGGTCCATTCGAGGTCGCGGGTCTTCATGATGATGCCGTTGAGGCTCATCTCGACGCCGTAGTTGTGGATCTGTCCGTAGTTGTCCCACTTCTTGGCGGTTACGTTGCCGCCGGTGAGGGGAACGTCATACTCGTAAAGGAGGTTGGTGGTGTTGCGGAAATAACCGTCGATGGTACCGGTGATGCGGCCCTGCAGGAAGGAGAAGTCAACACCGAGGTTGGACTCGTGCTTCTCTTCCCAGCGGATGTACTCGTTGACGTTGGTCTGGGGACCCCAGGGCTTGATGAACTGGCCGTCGGAGAAGATGTAGTCGGAACCGGGGCCAACGAGCATGAGGTACAGGTATGAGCTGTTCGGCATGTTACCGGTGACGCCGTAGCCTGCACGGAGCTTGAGTTCGTCGAGCCATGCGATGTCCTTCATCCAGTCTTCCTCGGACATTACCCAGCTGGCGGAAACGGAGGGGAAGAGACCCCAGGGACCGAGGATGGGATTGGCCTTGCTGCCGAACTTGGAGGAACCCTCCAGACGGGCGCTGGCGCTGAGGAAGTACTTGCCTGCGTAGTTGTAGAGGCCGCGGATAAAGAAGGATGCGAGTTTGTCCTTATACTTGTAGCTGCCCTGGCTGGCGTCGTCGTTCTTGCCGGAGAGCTTGCCTTCGCCGAGCCCGAGGTTGTTGTAGAGAAGCTTGTCCAGGGGGAACTTGGAGTTCATCACGTTGAAGCCCTGCGACAGGTTGGTCTGGTAGCTCTGGCCGAGGAGGAACTGGTAGTTGTGCCTTGCGGCGCTGCCCATATAGTTGAGGGTGTTCTCGATGACCTGCTGGGTGTTGGAGCCGTAGCTCTGGTTGGCCACGCCGTCCTTGCCGGAAACCGCACGCAGGGTGCTGTTCTGGTATTTGCCGTTCCAGGTGGTGGTTTCCTGGATGGAGTAGGCGGAGGTGAATTTCAGGCCGGGCAGGATGTCGAGGGTGGCGCGGACGGAACCGATGATGTTCTGGTCCTTCTGCTCGTTGGTGGTCTGCTCGATGTCGGACAGGGGGTTGCGGGTGTAGAAGTTGTCGGACTCGAAGTAGCCGCCGTACTTGACGAATTTCTCATCCTCGGAACGGATGGGCATCGTGGGGTTGGAGCGGATGGCCTGGTTGAAGTTGTCGTAATTCGCCCAGTCCTTGTTTGCACGCTGGTAAGAGAAGTCGTAGGAGAGGCGGAGCTTGCCCTTGAGTGCCTTCTGGTCTGCGGCGAAGCGGCCGGAGATTTCGTCGAAGTCGGACTTCTTGGAAACGCCCTGGAGGTTGCGGTAGCCGACGGATGCACGGTAGTTGAAGTTCTCGGTGCCGCCGGTGATGGAGACGTTGTGCGTGTGGGAGATGGGGTTGCGGGAGATGGCCTTGACCCAGTCGGTGTCGGCGCCGAAGTCGGTGCCCAGGCCGTTGGCTACCATCTTCTCCCTGTATTCCGAGGCGTTGAGGACGCGGGGGACGTTGGTGATGAAGCCTACGCTGCCGTTGCCGCTGTACTCGGCGCTGAATGCACCGTCCTTGTGGCCGCGGCGGGTGGTGATGAGGATAACGCCGGCGTTGGCGCGGGTACCGTAGATAGCGGCTGCGGAACCGTCCTTGAGGATGTCGATGGACTCGATGTCGGCGGGCTGTACCGATGAGAGGTTGCCGCCGGGAACGCCGTCGATGACGTACAGGGGCTCGGTGGAACCGTTGAGGGAACCGACGCCTCGGAGCTGGACGTTATAATTGTTCTGTGCAGGGTCGTCGCCGCCGTTCTTGATGACGTTGAGACCGGCGACCTTGCCCTGGAGGAGACCCATGGGGTTGGCCACGCCGCCCTGGTTGAAATCGTCCGGCTTGAGGGATGCGACGGAACCGGTGACTTCCTTCTTGGACTGGGAGCCGTAACCGATGACGACTACGTCTTCCAGGAATTCGGAGTCCTCTGCGAGGATGATGCTGGCGGGAACTTCAGATGCCTTGAAGGAACGGCCGGCATAGCCGATGCAGCTGATTTCCACGGTGGCGTCGGGACTCGAAACCGTGAGGGTGAAATCTCCGTCCAGGCCCGTGGAAGTGCCGTTGGCGGTGCCCTTTTCCAATACGGTGGCGCCGATTACCGGGCCGAGGGCATCTTCAACGACTCCCTTGATCTGGTAGCCCTGCGCGTGTGCTGCGAGGCCGAGACCCGAGAGGAGAAGAATGATTGTTATAAGTCTTTTCATTGGGTGATTGTAGTTATTGATTGGTTGTTTTGTGTGTCTTGACGAGGCCCACGCTGCAGGCTCCCAGCACCAGGAACACTCCTGCGAGCAGGAGCATGGCGCCCTGGCTGCCGCCTACGAGGCTGATGACTGCGCCGCCGGTGGCCGCCGCGACTATCTGCGGCAGGCAGATGGTGCAGTTGAAAAGGCCGAGGTACGAGCCCATGTACGGGTTGCCCTCCAGGGCGTTGGTGAGGAAGGTGAACGGCAGGGCGAGCATTGCGGCCCAGGCGAAGCCGATGAGGAAGTAACTGCCGAAGAGCAGGTACTGGTTGTGGATGAACATCACGGATGCGAATCCGACGGCACCGGCAAGGAGGCTTACCACGTATGCCAGCTTGAGATTCCTGAAGCGCGGGATGACGAGAGCCCAGAGGATGGAACCTACGGCCTGCACGGCGAACAGGACGCCCACCCAGTTGCCTGCGGCCTGATAATCGGCCGATGCGACGTCGGTGGTGCCCCAGCAGTTGCGGGCGATGGCGCCGTTGGTGTACGTCCACATATAGAGGAACGCCGCCCAGCAGAAGAACTGCACGAGGCCGACGGTCCAGAAGGTCGCGGGAGCCTTGATGAGGAGCTTGAACAGGCCCTCGGACTTCTTCTCTTCGGCCTTGGCGGGGTCGATACCGTGGAATTCGGCATACTCCTTCGGAGGCATCTCCTTGACCTTGAGGAAGGTGTAGAGTACGCAGGCGATGAGTATGGCGGCTCCGCAGTAGAAACTGTAGATGACGCTGTCTGGGACGACGCCCTCGGGGGCGGTGTTGGCGATGCCGATCCAGGTGAAGAAGATGGGGAAGAGGTAGCCGACGAGGCTTCCGGCGTTGCAGAGGAAGCTCTGGATGCTGTATGCCGTGGCTTTCTGCTTCTCGCCTACCATGTCGCCGACCATCATCTTGAACGGCTGCATGGCGACGTTGATGGATGTGTCGAGGAAGATGAGGGAGAAGAGGCCGAACCACATAGCGGCGTTGAGCCCGAGGAATATGCGGGTGCTGAAATGCAGCGAGCCGGCGTTGGGCAGGAAGGCCATTACGAGGACGGCTATTATGGCGCCGACGATGAGGTACGGCTTGCGGCGGCCCATGCGGGTCCAGGTGCGGTCGGACCATTTGCCTATGAGGGGCTGGACTATCATGCCCATGAGGGGAGGAAGTATCCAGAAGAAACTGAGCTGGTGCGGGTCGGCACCGAGCGTGGCGAATATGCGGCTGATGTTGGCGCTCTGCAGGGCGTAGGCAATCTGTACTCCGAAGAAACCGAAGCTCAGGTTGAACATCTGCCAGAAAGTAAGTTCTTTCCTATCGGTCATTCTATGTGGTCACTTGGTCTAAAGTAATCACAAAAGTAATAAATTTTCGTATAATTATAATAGTATGACAAAAAAAAGTGCATCCGCTCTTTTGACGGATGCACCGGTATGCTTTTGAGGACATCTTCCTATTTGGTTCCGGGGATGGAGAATGTGAGCTCCAGGACGGGCCTGAGCGAGGTGTCGGGATACTCCGGACCGTACAGCGTACCGCAGTAGTAGCGGTCTTTGTCGAGCATGTCCTGCTTGCTGGTCTGGGATGAAGCATTGCTGTAGTAGGAGGCCATCATCATCATGCTGTAGTAGTTGGAGTACGGGTCGTATCCGTATCCGCCGTATCCATATCCTCCATAGCCGTATCCGTATCCGCCGTATCCGCCGTAATACATGCTGTTGTAGTAGTTCTGGTAGGCGAGCATCTGGTAGTAGTCGCTCATCGAGGAGTTCTCGTTGGAGGTCTTGACGGTCTCGTGGGAGGTTATGATCAGCCAGATGTCGTATTCGCCGCGATTGAGTTTATTGCGGCGCAGGACGTCGATGTCGGTTTCGCCGGTCTCCGGGGTCTCGTGGATCTTGAGAATCTCCTGCAGATGGTAGGTGATATCGGGCTCGTAGCGCAGCGTACTGCGGTTTATCTCGCCCTGGTTCTCATTGGACGAGGCGGCGTCGGTGAGGCTGGCGAAGGTGACGAGGGTGTCGTTCTGGCGCAGGCGGCAGGTGGGCGACAGAACCTGGGGGAACTTGTACATTTCCCTGTAGTCCTCCGGGAAGGGGAACGGCAGGATGAGTGACGCCTTGTTGATGACGGCTCCGCGGGGGTCTCCGCCCTCGGCGCGTATGAGGCCTTCCGCCAGGTGCTTGAGGCTCAGTGCGGAAATGACCGGCTTGAGTCCGCCGCCACCCTCGATCTTCACCGTCTCACGTGCGGGGCCTGCAAGGGTGCGGCTCTCGTGGCCGGTGAGGTTGAGCGCGTACTGGGGATAATTGCCGCGGCTGGACTTGGTGAACAGCGAATCGACCTTATGGAAGGTGTTAAGGCCGTAGATGAAGTTGAAAACGGTATCTTTCTCGGGGGTGCCGTCGTAGTCGTAGTCGCACTTGAGGCGGAGCTTGATGAAGTTGCCGGTGACGTACTTCTCTTCGCTGTCGTATCCCAGCTGGAGCTCGAAGATGTTGATGCGGCCGCCGTTGCCTGCAGGGGCGTCGGTGCTGATGCAGATTCCGGGGATCTTCTTGCAGTAGGAATTGAAATCGGCGAGGTCTTCCTTCGTGAGGGCAAGGAAACGGCGGGCGTACTCCTCGGTGAAATCGAACCTGAGGGAGTCGGAGCCGTTGACGGTGGGCGTGCCATTGACGATGGAGACGCTGCGGTCGACTTTGACCGTGCTGCCGAGGCAGTCGTAATCGTGCCCGGCGGTGATGGGCTCGGCGAGCGAATGCACCCGGACCTGCTGTATGATGTTGGACTGGTCCCTGGAGGCGACCGATACGCTGTCGGCCACGGCCGCGAAGTGGAAACTCACGAACTTGGCAGCCTTGACGTTGCCGAAGTCGAGGGTGTCCTTGACCGGAACGATGGTGAGGGCGCAGGAGCGCTGCGTGAGGCCGAAGACGTCGTCCCTGATGGCACCGATGGTGATGCGGGTCTGGGAGTATCCCGACAGGGAGTCGGTAAGGTTCATGGAGATGGACCCGGGAGGCAGCAGGGCCTCAGTGGGATGGACCGTGTAGGTCTGGTCGACGGGTATGAGGTTGCCGCCGAGCTCGGGGTTGATGTCGATGCAGGACACGCAGCAGAGCAGGGCGGCCGCAATTGCCGGAAGGATGTTTTTCATCTTAGATGGAGTCGTAAAATGCGTTGTACGCATCGACATAGGAGCCGTCCGCGATGGCTTCCTCCTTGTACTGGAGGAACGGGAGCTTGCGGGCGCGGGCGCTGCGGAGGATCTCGCCGTTTACGTCGGGACCGCCCAGTATTATGCCGTCGGCGTACTGGATGGCGGTCTTTGCAAGATTGATGCCCGTGGCTTCCTTGCCGAGGTACTGGAGGTCGTCTGCCGTGAGGCCGCCGAAGGCTGCCTTGGCGGCGAAGTTGGGGTTGAACGGTGCCTCCGGGGTGTCTCCGTAGAGGGAGAGCACTATTTTACTGGATGAAAAGATGGGGTCGTCCCTGTAGGCTTTCTTGAGGTAGGCGGGCACCAGGTGGGAAATCCAGCCGTGGCAGTGGATGATGTCCGGGGCCCAGCGGAGTTTCTTGGTGGTCTCCAGTACGCCGCGTGCGAAGAAGATGGCGCGCTCGTCGTTGTCGGGGCAGAAGTTGCCCTCGGCGTCTTCGAACATGTATTTGCGGCGGAAATAATCCTCGTTGTCGATGAAATAAACCTGTATGCGGGCCGCGGAAATGGATGCGACCTTGATGATGAGGGGATGGTCTATGTCGGAGATGATGATGTTCATTCCGGACAGGCGTATCACCTCGTGCAGCTGGTTCTTGCGCTCATTTATGAAACCGTAGCGGGGCATGAAGGAACGTATCTCTTTCTTGCGCTCCTGGATGCCCTGGGGAAGCTGACGGGCGATGTTCGCGATAGGGGATTCCGGGAGGTAGGGAAACATCTCGGAATTTACGAACAGTACTTTTTTTACATTCTCTGCCATTATGCACAAAGGTAAGAAAAATTTTTTAATAAATCATGATAATTGCCTATCTTTGGAGACCATTTTGGAGTTTATGTCCAGAAAAGAAGAAAGCAAAATCATCCGGCGCAGGCTCCGCAACGCCTACGCATCGAGCATAATCAGCATCAGCATGGTGCTCCTGCTTGTAGGTGTGGCGGCGCTTCTCATCGTGAACGCCCGCGCCGTGTCCGATTATTTCAAGGAAAACATGCAGCTGTCGGTGATACTCAAGACCGACACCACCCCCGACGAGGCCTCCGCATACCAGAAGTCCGTCTCCACGCTGCCCTACATCAAGGAAACGCGCCTCGTTTCCCGGGAAGAGGGCACAAAGGAACTGGCCGAAATGCTCGGCGAAGATTTCCTTTCGGTGTTCGAGGAAACCCCGGTTCCCATCTCCCTTAACATCACCCTCAAGGCAGATTACGTCGCGCCCGACAGCATAGCCTTCGTGCGCCGTGCCCTGTCTGCGTCCCCGGTGGTGGACGAGGTGGAGTGGCAGCAGTCGCTGGTGGAGGCGCTCACCAACAACCTGGCCCGCATCTCGCTGGTCATGGGCATCTTCATCCTGCTGTTGCTGTTCATTTCTTTCGTGTTGATTAACAATACGGTACGCCTGAGCGTGTACTCGCGCAGGTTCACCATCCATACCATGCAGCTGGTGGGTGCCACCAAGGGTTTCATCCGCGCTCCCTTCGTTCGCGGTGCTGTGTTCCAGGGCCTGATGTCCTCGGCGCTGGCGCTCGTCGTGCTCGCCGGAGCCATCTACCTGCTGTACAGGGAATTCCCCCAGATGGTAACATCCATCCAGCCGGTTTCTTACGCCATCGCCGCCGGTGTGGTGGTTGCCGCCGGAGTGCTTATCTGCGTGGTGAGCACGTGGTTGGTGGTGGGCAGGCTGATAACCCTCAACAAGGACGAACTTTATTATTGATATGAGTAAAATGGCAATCTCCCGCAAAGGACTGCGCCTGCTGCTTGCAGGGCTGCTTGTCATGGTGGCGGGATACATACTGATGATGGGCGGGCTCAGCCCCGACCCCAATGTCTTCAATTACGGGATGTTCGACTTCCGGCGCCTTGTCGCCGCACCGCTTGTTATCATCGCGGGCATAGTGATCGAGGTCGTTGCGATAATGGGCAAATTTGAAGATAAGGAGAAGTAGCGATGGATTGGCTTCAGGCTTTTATTCTCGGTATAGTCCAGGGACTTACGGAATTTCTTCCGGTGAGCAGCAGCGGGCATCTCGCAATAGGCAAGGCCCTTCTTGGCGTAGAGCCTTCAGGGGACCTTATCTTCGAAGTTACGGTGCACGCCGCCACAGTGCTGGCAACCATCGTGGTCTTCCGCAAGCAGATTTGGAAACTCCTCTGCGGACTTTTTAAGTTCAAGTATAATGACGAGACGGACTACATCGCCAAAATCGTCGTATCGATGATACCCGTGCTCATCGTGGGAATGTTCTTCAAGGACTGGGTGGAGTCGGCTTTCAGCTCCATGCTGGTGGTGGGTATCTGCCTGCTGGTCACCGCGTTGCTGCTGTCCCTCTCCGACTGGCTGTCCCGCAATCCCCTGCATCTTGTGGAGCGTCGTAACGGCATCTCCTTCTGGCAGGCGCTGGTCGTGGGCGTCGGTCAGGCGCTGGCCGTCCTGCCGGGCCTTTCGCGCTCCGGTACGACCATCAGCACCGGTCTTCTCTGCGGCGTCAAGCGGGAGAATATGGCCCAGTTCTCGTTCCTGATGGTACTGGTGCCCATACTCGGGGAGATGTTCCTGGATGTCGTGGGTGGCGATTTCGCAGCTTCTTCCGTGGGCGTGCTGCCGCTGCTCGTGGGCTTCTCCGCGGCATTCGTTTCCGGCTTCTTCGCCTGCAAGGCTATGATCGCCCTGGTGCGCCGCGCCCAGCTCAAGTGGTTCGGCCTGTATTGCGCCATCGTCGGTATCCTGGTGCTGCTGTTCCTGGCGTGATGCGCACCCTCGTATATTTCGCCGCGGACGTTCACCTCGGTTACGCCGGAGCCGATCCGGCCGAGCGCGAGGAACGCTTCCTGTCGTTCCTTCGCGGCATTCCGAGGGACGCCCTGGCGTTGTACCTGTTGGGAGACATCTGGGATTTCTGGTATGAATACAGGGACGTCGTGCCCCGGGAGGGCGCGCGCGTTGTTGCGGAGCTGGTCGCCCTGGTGAATGCCGGCGTCGAGGTGTATTTCTTCTCCGGGAACCACGACATCTGGACTTATTCGTTCTTCAGCAACCTCGGGATGCACAAGTTCGACGGAGTGCAGACGCTCCGGATAGGGGAGAAGACCTTCTGCCTCGGGCACGGAGACGACATCGGCACCGGTAGCGGGGCCTACGGCTTCATGCTGAAGGTGTTCCGGTCGCGTTTCGCCCAGGCGCTTTTCAGCACCCTTCACCCCTGGGTCGCCTACCGGCTCGCCCTGGGCTGGTCCGGCGGCAAGCGGAGGTCCCGGGGAGCGTATGTATTCCGTGGGCAGGAGGAACCGTTATACCGGTTCGCAGCGGCGCAGAAGGCCGATTTCTGTATTTTCGGGCATTATCACTGCAACGTCGACATGCCGTTGGACGGCGGCGGACGCCTTGTGGTACTTGGAGACTGGATTTCCGGCGTACAGCCGCACGCGGTGTTCGATACGGCTACTTCTTGCCTGACTGTTTCACCTCGCTCTTGAGGCGCGTGGCCTTTATTACGGTCTTCTTGGGAGACTCCCAGAAGACGGAATAGTAGAACTGGTCCCATTGGCCTGAGTCCCAGACTTTTATCAACTCTTCAATCTTGGCGTCCTTACCCGTGGGGTCGTATCTGGCCTTGAGGTCCTGGGCAAAGAGTCTGGCTATCAGCTGCCAGAAATTGGCGGCGAATCCGCTTTCGTATTCCTTGATGATTTCGAAGGCGCTCATGCCGCATTCCCTGTCTACCAGTCGCATGAGCAGGACTCCCTGCGAGGTGGTCATATGCTTGATGTCGTCGGTGAAGATGGAGAGGAGCTCCTTTTCCACCTGCTTGATGTACATGGTGCGCTGGCTGCGCTTGGTGGCGTCGGCGGCGATGGTGCTGTCCACCTGGGCCATTAGCTGGCGGCCGACGAGGGCGTAAGGGTAGATCTTGTTGAAGTTATAGACGAGGCGGTATTCCCTGCGCCAGTCGCCGCTTTTCTTGAAGCCCCGGCCGCGGGGGAAGACCCAGATGGGGTCGATGGAGTCGAAGAAGGTGGTGTCCCCGTCGTGGACCTCGTAGTACATAGGGTATCCCTTCGGTGCGCGGGTACCTACGGTCTGCGCCCCGGCACTTATGCTTAAGGCCGTGAAAATGAGCAGGGCGGCGCCTGTCACCGCGGGTATCCGTGAAAGGAGTTTCATAATTATCCGCAAAGGTAAACAAAATCTGCGCCACTCGGTTGGGGTGCTTCCCTGGTTGGATCATTTTCGGGATTCTTGATCCCGTTTAGGCGTCGGACCACCCTTCCGGGATCATTTTCGGGATTCTTGATCCCGTTTGGCCGTCGTACCACCCTTCCGGGATCATTTTCGGGATTTTTGATCCCGTTTGGCCGTCAGACCACCCTCCCGGGATCATTTTTGGGATTCTTGATCCCGTTGGGGCCTCGTACTACCCTCGCGGGATCATTTTCGGGATTCTTGATCACGTTTGGGCATCGGACTACCCCCGCGGGATCATTTTCGGGATTTTTGATCCCGTTTAGTCGTCAGACCACCCTTCCGGGATCATTTTCGGGATTCTTGATCCCGTTGGGGCCTAATCGGGTTATTTGATCGAAGGAAGGGTCATCATCAGGCCGTTGGAGGACGAGGTGACCTCCGGGAGTTTGCCGTCCCACTTTTCAATCCAGTCTTCCTGGACAATCAGTGCGCTCAGGGAAGCGGAAATCGTACGGTTGTAGTACGCTTCGGCGTCGGCCTTGATCCGCATCGCCTCCGCTTCGCCCTTCGCCTTCGCGATTTCAATCTGGGCGTTGGCCTCCGCCTGCTTAACCAGGTTGGACGCCTTGAGGGACTCCTGGATTGCCTGGTTCTTGGCCTCGATAGCCGCACTGAGGGACTGGGGCGGAGTAATCTGCGACGTGAACTCGTGTACCTCGAAACCCTCTTTGCCAAGGGACGCCTCGAGCATTGTCTTCACTTCCTGTTCGAACTTGGCGCGGTTTGCCATCAGCTCGTCAGACGTATAGTCGTTGGCCGTGATACGGTATGCGTCATATATGCAGGTACGCATATAGCCTTCTTCGATTTCTTTCAGGCTGCGTCTGTATTTGCTGAAAACGTATGTGGCCTTGCTGCGTTCGAGCTGGTAGGCGAGCATAGGGTCCATCGTGAAGACGGCGGCATCTTTTGTGGTTACAGTAAACGGCTGGTAATCAACTCGCTGGATATAAACCGGATACGTAAAAACCTTCGTTGTAATGGGATTGTAGATGATCAATCCGGTGACTTCGTTTGCAATCAGTTCGCCCTGGTTCGTGAGAGCGAACTTCTTGAACTTGATGCCGATTTCCGAGTTGTCAACCATCTTGGTGCAGGTTGCGGTAAGGAACATAAGGCAGGCGAAAACGGCTGCGACGATCAAGAAAATTTTGGGACCCTTTTTCATTTCAATTCTATTTATACGATGTGCAAATATAAATATTTTTGCCGTTGTCTTCTAATAATCTGGGCATTCGAAGCGACGGAAAAACCGTTTTCATAATCGGAAACGGATAATTGTGATTATTCCATTTTTTATTCGTTTCTTTCGGGGTTAATTATTAATTGTATTCGACTATGACTAATTTCAACAATCAAGAAGCGGCCTGTTCAGGAGTGTTTGAGTTCCTCAGGCCATTGTGGCATCTCTGGACGTCCGAGGGCCTCGACATTATCCTTCCAGACAAAGCGGCTTTCAAGGCCGCCATGACCATTCTGGCGATCTGTGCCAACCTGAGCCCTGGAATAACCGTAATAACCTATGAACTGATGTCCAATCATCTTCATATGGTCATATCGGGCCCTAAAGACATCATTCTCAAGTTCTTTACCCTGTTCAGGAGACACCTCAGACGTTACCTGAAAGGGCGGGGATTGTCAGTCCCGGACAGATTTGAATGCAGCCTGCGTGAAATTACGACGCTTGACGAAGCAAGAAATGTCATAACGTATAATAACCGCAATGGATACGTTGTGTCTCCCGATTCTTCACCATTTTCCTATCGTTGGGGCGCTAACCAGTACTTCTTCAACCCGGAAGCGAAACAACGCTTCTACGATGCTTCGGCGAAGAAAGTCTCACAGCGGGAAAGAAGAAAACTGATGCACTCCCACATTTCAGATGGGATGAATAATCCTCCCATGGCTCTCGATGGATGCGCCTGCCCGATGGGATTCTGCAATATTGATGCGGGTGAAAAGGTTTTCAGGAATGCAACTCATTATTTTCGAGATGTATCAAGGAACGTAGAAGCTGCCAGGCAAATCGCGACGCAAATAGGAGAGAGGGTTTATTATAACGATGATGATTTGTTCGCCGTCGTTCAACGGATTTGCAAAGACCGATACAGTATTCCAAGGCCATCAATGCTGCCAGGGCAGGCGAAAGTCGAGGTGGCCAAACAGCTTCACTTCGACTATAATGCCGGCAACAAGCAGATTTCCAGAATATTGAAAATGGACCAAGTGCTGGTTGACTCCCTATTTCCATCTGCTTCCCCGCCTCGGGATCAAGAATCCCGAAAATGATCCCGGAAGGGTGGTCTGACGACTAAACGGGATCAAAAATCCCGAAAATGATCCCGGGAGGGTGGTCCGATGCCCAAACGGGATCAAGAATCCCGAAAATGATCCCGGAAGGGTGGTCCGAGGCCTAAACGGGATCAAAAATCCTGAAAATGATCCCGGGAGGGTGGTCCGAGGCCCAAACGGGATCAAGAATCCCGAAAATGATCCCGGAAGGGTAGTCCGATGCCTAAACGGGATCAAGAATCCCGAAAATGATCCCGGGAGGGTGGTCTGACGGCCAAACGGGATCAAGAATCCCAAAAATGATCCCGGGAGGGTGGTCCGACGGCCAAACGGGATCAGAAATCCCAAAAATGATCCCGGGAGGGTAGTCCGACGCCTAAACGGGATCAAAAATCCCGAAAACGATCCCAGGAGGGTGGTCGTGAGCCGCAGGGTGGTCGTGAGCCGCAATCCGGCGCTAGAAGCGCATCTCCATGCCGATGCTGATGGCGTTGGGGAACCAGGCGGGAATCTTGTCCCAGAAGGGGCCTTCGCCACGGACGTTCCAGAGGGGCTGGGCGCCGCGGGCGGTGACGACCGTGCCGTCCTCGAGGGTCTTCTCCCGGTGGGTGACGCGCCAGATGAAATCTACCCTGAGCAGCCTGAAGATATTGGACAGGCCGGCGCCGAGCTCTATGTAAGGCACTCCGTTGAGGCCCTGCATCATCACGCCGTCCTTGTTCCTGGGGAACATCATCATTGAGCCGAATTCAGGTGCGCTGCCGTTGTTCTCGTCGCGGAGTGAGCCGTAGGCTATCCTGGCGGTGACCTCCTCGCGCAGCTGGAGTTCGCGGATAAGCGGGATCTTGCCCAGGAAGAATCCGTTGAAGGTATGGTACCAGAGCAGCGTGGCCCAGGTGTCGGATGCGAATTCGAAGTACTCCATGCAGGAGAACGCGCTCTTGTCGATCATCACCGTGGCGTTGCCCTGATACAGGTTGAGCACCGGCCAGGGCACCTGCCCGACTACCGTTCCGAGGCGCAGATGCATATCCGACATACCCACCGGCGGCACACGGAACTTCCAGTCCACGTGCACCTGCGGCATGAAGTAACTCAGGTCGTACTTCCGCAATCCCCCTATCGACCCCGTCATGTCAAGGCTGACGATAGGATAATCGGTATGGACGTATGTCTTCTCGAAGTAGCCGCGGTTGACCGTCTCTTCTTTTGAGAAACGCAGCTTGAGGCGGAGTTCGTTGGTGGCGATGCTCGGCTGGATGCTGCCGTCCCACAGCCGGAATTCAGCCTCGGGGAAGGGACTGGAAAAATACCTCTTGAGCGTGACGGACGCAACCCCGTTGAGTTGCATCGAGAACTCGTGGTCGTACCGGATGGAATACTGGCTCTGGGGTGCCGGTTTGCCCTCCTTGCTCCAGAGGGAACTGATGATGTTGCCGCTGGTGAGGTCGCTGCGGCCCTTTCCGAGCTGATGGATGTCGTATTCCGCCACCGCCGTCAGCTTGCGCTGGGGCTCCTTCTTGAACAGTTGCTCGTAGGTAACGTTGTATTTCCACGGGTGGCCGGTCTTGTCGTCAAAACCATACGCCACGTATGCCGACACCCTGAACTTCTGGCTCAGGTCCTTGGACGTATGCATTCCGAACTGCGCACGCGGCCCTTCCAGCCTGTTGTTGGAATAGAACTGCGCCACCGGGCCGAATCCTATCGGTCCGACGTCGAGGTAATTCGTGGCGGCCGTATATCCCAACTTGTACACCGTCTTGTATAGCGGCGCCTGCTGAACCTCGTCCACCATTTTATAGATGTTCTTCTCGTGGTCCGTGAGTTCCACCGGGCGGTTTTCGGTCCAGAAGACCTCGTCCTTGTGGTTGGCGTCGGCGAGTACCTTCACGATACCGTCGGCCGTAGGCATATTCTCGATGGGGGAGAAGTCCACGTCGGAGTATTGCAGCTGGCGGGTGCCGATGACGGACATCATCTTGGTGGAATCGCCGAGGGCGATGGAGAAATCGGCGTAGAGCCTGTCGGCGCTGTAGAACCAGGTGGAGTCCTCCAGGCGCTTGTAGTCGGCCTCTATCACGATGTCCCTTAGCCAGTTGACGTTGCCGCCCCTCATCATCTTGGCCCTGATGCTCTTGATGGCGAATTCCTCGGCGTCGATACGCATCTCGCCGTCGAACGCCGGACTGGATATGCCGTCCTTGGGGTGGTAGCGTACGACGTAGGTCTTGCGCCCGTCCATCTTGAGGGAGTCGACGATGAAATAATTGTAGAACAGAAGGCCGCTGTACTGCGTCGGAGAGGGGAATTCCACGTCGAAACAGTTGACGAAAGGCCGGTAGAAATTGGCCTTGAGGTGCATGCTTCCGGTGAACTGCGTAAGCAGGTTGTTGTTGGGGTTGATACCGGATATGCGGTTGGCGATGATGGTCTCGTTCTCCTCCTTGGGGTTGAGGGTGTGGCGGCGTTCCACCACGGTCTCCGAGAGCATGGCCGGCAGGAAGGGCACGCCGCTCACCGCGGACGTATCCATATAGTCGAACACGAAGCCGAACTGGTCGTTGAACCACTTGGCGTTGAGCTGCTCCTTGGCGTGGGTGATGTCCATCTCCATCTTGTTGTACACCTTGCAGGTGAAGTACGGGCGCAGGTCGGGGTCGTTGCTGTCGCGGTGGTCCTCGATGTTGCGCAGGAGCCTCTTGATGCGGCGGTTGTCGGCCTTGACGAAGGCACCGCTGAGGCGGTTGTCCGTAAGGTGCATCTTGAATTCCACCTCGTTGAAGGCGCCCTGGCGGATTTTCTGCTCGATGGTGTCGTACCCGAGCAACTGGCATACGAGGATGCTGACCGGTTCGCGGGTCTCCATGGTGAATTTGCCGTCGATATCCGCCGTGAGGCCTATCGTGGTGTCCTTGAAGTAGATGCCGGCGAACGGGATGGGTTCGCCGGTGTCGGCGTCGGTGACGGTGCCGCGCACCTTGGTGGTGCTGCGGGTCTGCGCGCAGACGGCGATGGTTGCGAGTACAAGAAGTATGGAGAGTAAGACTTTTTTCATAAAAGGGCCGCAAATATACGGATTATTTCCGGAAAAGGCCGAACACGGCCGAACCGGAGCCTGACATTGCCGCATAAATCGCGCCAGAATCGTAGAACTTTTGCTTAAGTGCGGCAATCTCAGGGTGTTTTGCGAAAACGCCCTTCTCGAAATCGTTGACTACGTAGTCTTTCCACTGTTCAACAGGGATGGTGAGAAGCCTTGCGAGAGGCTCTCTGTTGTCGAACGGGTGGACTTCCGAATAGGCCTCCCGTGTGCTGACGGAGATCCCCTCCGGAACCTCTACCCGCAATTCGTATGCGGAAAGGTCGATGTCGAACGGCTCCAGGATGTTCCCGCGGCCGGTGCCGAGCATCGGGCGGAGGGTGGAACCGACGAAAAACGCACAGTCAGAACCTAATTGGGCGGCATAGGGCACAAGGTCGGCGTCGCTCAGCGGCAGCGAGCCGATGTCCCGCAGGGCACGCAGCATAAAGGCTGCATCTGCGCTTCCGCCTCCGAGCCCGGAGCCTACCGGAGCATGCTTTTCCAACTTGATACGTACGCAGGGAAGCGCCGGAAAATCGGCCTTGAGAAGCCGCCAGGCACGTATCGTAAGGTCCTGCTGGGGGTCCCAGTCGACGCCCTCCTCCCGGATGATTTCTATGGTCGTAGCCCCAGCGGGTTCGACGGTCAGAAGGTCTCCGAAGCCGTAATAAGGCACGAAGAGCGTGTCCAGGTCGTGATAGCCGTCGGCGCGGCGGCGCAGGACGTGGAGCCCGATGTTTACTTTGGTGCAGGTCTTAACGGTCATTGTCGATACGGTTGTAAATCGGTGCCAGGAAGGCTTCCACCTGCATTGCGCGCGCCTGCTCCTCGGGAATTCCCCGGCTGCGCATGTAGAACAGTTCTTCCGGGTTGAGGTATCCGGTGGTTGCGCCGTGTGAACATTCGACGTCGTCGGCGTATATCTCCAGCTGGGGGCGGGATTCGCAGACCGCGCCCTCCGACAGCAGCAGCGAATGGTTCTGCTGATGCGCCACGGTGTGCACTGACCCGCTTGCCACGTACACAAGCCCGTCGAACGACACCTTTGCGCTGCCGCCGGCAACGCTCTTGAAAAGCTGCTCGGAACGGCATCCGGGCACGTTGTGACGTACCGTGACCCTTATGTCGACCTGCTCCGTACCCGTGCTCATCGAGGCTCCGGCAAGGTCCAGGGAGGCCCCGGGGCCGTCCAGGTCGACCTCCAGCGCGAGACGGCAGCTTTCGCCCTCCGGCACCACCAGGGTCATCCTGAGGGACTCCCCGGCGTCCAGGTGCAGGTAGGACGGTACCGCGTCGCGGCCAATTACGTAAACGCTATCCATCGATGCTGTCGTAACCTTGGGTTTCTATCTGCTGGACCAGTTCGGCGCCGCCGGTCGCCACTATTCGTCCGTTTTTGAGCACATGGACCACGTCGGGCACGATGTACTCCAGAAGGCGCTTGTAATGGGTGATGACGATGGACGCCGTCTGCGGAGAGCGGAGACGGTTGACGCCGTCGGCGACGATGCGCAGGGCATCGACGTCAAGGCCGCTGTCGGTTTCGTCGAGTATGCTCAGGGTGGGCTCTATCATCGCCATTTGGAATATCTCGTTGCGCTTTTTCTCGCCGCCGGAGAAGCCGACGTTGACCTCGCGCTTGGCGAATTCGCCCTTCATCTGCACGAACGCCATCTTTTCCTTCAGCAGTTTCAGGTACTCCGCCGGGGTGAGTTCCGGCAGGCCTGCGGCCTTGCGGCGGGCGTTCAGCGCGGCCTTCATGAAATTGGTGATGCTCACGCCGGGAATCTCCACCGGGTACTGGAAACTCAGGAAGATTCCGGCCCAGGAGCGCTCCTCGGGGGCCATTGCGAGCAGGTCGCGGCCGTCGTACCGGACGCTTCCGGCGCTGACCCTGTAGTCGGGACGTCCTGCCAGCACGGCGCTGAGCGTCGATTTGCCGGCGCCGTTGGGCCCCATTATGGCATGCACTTCGCCGCGGCGTATGCGGAGGTCCACTCCCCGCAGTATCTCACGCCCTTCGATTCCGGCGTGCAGGTTCTCTATTTCAAGCAGTATATCACTCATCTTTGTTGAATTTCTTTTTCCAGCTTACAAGCGACCAGATGCCGTTGGCAAGGTACAGGGCGCTTACGAGCGGCATTACATACAGGCCGGAGGCGATGTACAGGGCGATGTTGGCGGCGTTCACCACGAGCCACACTATCCAGCATTCCCAGCACTTGCGGGCGCTGAGGAACTGGGCCGACAGCGTCAGCATCAGGATGAAGGAATCCAGCAGCGGCTGCGGGTCGGGGGCGAAGGTGTCGGGCCAGCGCTCCGGAAGCCACTGCAGCACCCTGGCCCAGAGGATTCCGGCAAGGACGACGAAGGTGAAGAGGCTGACCCACCTTCCGGTGCTGAGTGTCCCTATCTTGAGGTCTCCGTGGGAGTTCTTTTCCTCGGCTTTGGGGTGAGTCCAGCGCCAGTGGCCGTAGAGATTGATGCCGAAGGCGACCGGTTGGAGTATCATGGCGCTGTACAGATGCTGCCTCCAGAACAGCACGAACAGGAATACGTTGTACACGTATCCCACCCAGAAATTGTACTTGGAGCCGCGTCCCGCAAGGAATACGCAGCTCAGGCCAAGCACTGCCGATATTATTTCTATCCAATTCATCCTACGGCCCCCTCCAGTGACAGGCTGAGAAGTTTCTGCGCCTCCACGGCGAACTCCATGGGCAGGCGGCTCAGGACTTCGCGGGCGTAGCCGCCGACGATCAGGGCCGTGGCGTCCTCGGGGGCGATGCCCCTCTGGCCGCAGTAGAACAGCTGGTCGTCACTTATCTTGGAAGTGGTGGCCTCGTGTTCCACGACAGCCTGGGGGCAGCGGTTCATTATTACAGGGAATGTATGGGCGCCGCACTGCGAGCCTATCAGCAGCGAATCGCACTGACTGAAGTTGCGGGCGCCGACGGCTCCGGGATTGACCCGCACCAGGCCGCGGTAGCTGTTCTGGCTGTGCCCTGCGGAGATGCCCTTGGAGACTATGCGGCTGCGGGTATTTCTGCCGATGTGTATCATCTTGGTGCCGGTGTCGGCCTGCTGCCAGTTGTTGGTCATTGCGACGCTGTAGAATTCGGAGGAACTGTTGTCACCCATCAGCACGGTGCTGGGGTATTTCCAGGTGACGGCGGAACCGGTCTCCACCTGCGTCCAGCTGAGGTGGGAGCCTGCGCCGCGGCAGAGGCCCCTCTTGGTGACGAGGTTGAGGATGCCGCCGCGGCCCTGGGCGTCGCCGGGATACCAGTTCTGCACGGTGCTGTATTTGACGTCGGCGTCCTTTTCGACAATTATCTCCACTACGGCCGCATGCAGCTGGTTTTCGTCGCGCATGGGGGCGGTGCAGCCTTCCATGTAGCTGAGCCTGGAGCCCTCGTCGGCGACTATCAGGGTGCGTTCGAACTGGCCGGTGCCTGCGGCGTTGATGCGGAAGTAACTGCTGAGTTCCATCGGGCATTCGACGCCCTTGGGGATGTAGCAGAAGGAGCCGTCGGAGAACACCGCGGAGTTGAGGGCGGCGAAGAAATTGTCCCCTGCGGGCACGACTGTGGCGAGGTATTTACGCACAAGGTCGGGGTGCTCGCGGACGGCCTCGGAGAAGGAACAGAAGATTATGCCCTTGTCGGCCAGGGTCTTGCGGAATGTGGTGGTGACGCTTACGGAGTCGAAGACGGCGTCGACCGCCACTTCCTTCGACTTGACTCCTGCCAGCACTTCGCGCTCCTTGAGGGGGATGCCCAGCTTGTCGAAGGTCTCCATCAGTGCCGGGTCTATCTCCTTGGGGCGCTCGCTGTCCTTCTTGGGAGCGGCGTAATAGATGATGTCCTGATAGTCAATCCTGGGAAGCTTGAGGTGGCCCCAGTGCGGCTCGGGCATTTTCTGCCACTTGCGGAAGGCGTCGAGCCGAAAGTCCAGAAGCCACTGCGGCTCCTGCTTCTTGGCGGAAATCAGGCGTATGATATCCTCGTTGAGCCCTTTGGGGACAAACTCCTGCTCGACTTCGGTAACGAAGCCTTCCTTGTATTCCTGGCGGGTCAGGTCTTTCAGCAGATCGTCCATTGTGTCAGCGCTTGCAGCTTGGCGGAAGGGTGTAAGGCTCGGAAAGGGCCAGGCAGCGTGCCGTGGCGGCCGCCAGGCGGGCGTTGTTGAGCACCAGCTGGATGTTGGAGGCGAGACTGTCGCCGCCGGTGATGTCCTTGATGCGGGCGAGGAGGAACGGGGTGGTTTCCTTGCCGTGGATGCCCTGTGCGGCGGCCTCTGCAAGTGCCTCGTCGATGGCGGCGTTGATGCGGTCGGGGTCCATCGAATACTCTTCGGGAATGGGGTTGGTGACCAGCACACCTCCGCCGAGGTGCATGTCGAGGCTGGCGCGGAAGGCCGCTGCCAGTTCCTCGGGTGTATCTATGCGGTAATCGACCTTGAAGCCGCTGCGGCGGGTGTAGAAGGCCGGGAGCTCGTCGGTGCCGTAGCCTATCACCGGGACGCCTTTGGTCTCCAGGTATTCCAGCGTGAGGCCGAGGTCCAGGATGGATTTGGCTCCGGCGCAGACGACCATGACAGGTGTGCGCGCCAGTTCTTCCAGGTCGGCAGAGATGTCCATGGTGGTTTCGGCGCCGCGGTGTACGCCGCCGATGCCGCCGGTGGCGAACACCTTGATGCCGGCCATCGCGGCTATCATCATCGTGGTGGTGACGGTGGTTGCGCCGTCGAGCCCGCGTGCCACAAGGACCGGAAGGTCGCGGCGCGAGGCCTTGGCCACCTGCCTGCCGGCCTTGCCGAGATGCTCGATTTCGGCCTCCGAGAGGCCTGCCTTGAGCCTGCCGCCGATGATTGCTATCGTTGCGGGGACGGCTCCGCATTCGCGAATGGTCTTTTCTACCAGCAGGGCGGTTTCAACGTTCTGCGGATAGGGCATTCCGTGGGAGATTATGGTGGATTCCAGGGCTACGACGGGGCTGCTTTCGCGCAGCGCCTGACGTACTTCCGGGGATATGTCGAGATATTTGTTCATAACTTGCAAAGATACACTTAATACCACAAAATAGCAACCCCGCGGGCCGGAGTTGCTACTTTGAATATTATTCTGCGGAAGCCCGGGGCGACCGTCAGATGAAGATGTACTTGCAGATGAACAGCACCGCGAGCACCCACATGGGGATGGAAATCTCCTTGAACTTGCCGCTGAGCGCGTGCATTGCCACGTAGGAGATGACGCCGATGAGGATACCGTCGCTGATGGAGTAGGAAACGGGCATCAGGATGATGGTCAGGAAGGCGGGGATTGCCTTGCAGTAGTCGTCCCAGTGGATGCGCTTGATGGAAGGCATCATCATGACGCCGACTATTACCAATGCGGGAGCCGTTGCGGCGCCGGGGATAGCCAGGAAGATGGGGCTGAGGAACAGTGCGAGCGCGAAGCACACGGCGGTGCTGAGTGCGGTGAGTCCGGTGCGGCCTCCGGCACCTACGCCGGCGGCGCTTTCCACGTAAGTGGTGGTAGTGGACGTACCGAAGCAGGCGCCTGCTACGGTTGCGATGGAGTCGGCCATGAACATCTTCTCCATGTCGGGTACGTCGTCACGCTTCTTGTCCTCGGGGATGAGGCCCGCGCCCTGATGCACTCCGATGATGGTGCCCATTGTGTCGAACATGTCGATGAAGAGGAAGGTAAAGACCACCGCCAGCATGTCCCAGCTGAGGATCTGTCCCCATTCGAACTTGCAGAAGATGGGCCCGAGGCCGTCGGGAAGCGATATCAGGCGAATGCCGCCTGCCTCGTTGCGGAGCAGCTGAGTGACTGCATCTCCCGTTGCGGGATCCTTGATGAACAGGCCGATGATGGCGGTGGCGATGATGCCGATGAGGATGCCTCCGCGGATCTTCGCCATCACCAGGCCGGCGGTAATCATCAGACCGATGATGCCCACGAGGGCCTTGCCTTCAGTTATTGAGCCAAGGGTGACGAGGGTGGCGTCGCTGTTGACGATGATGCCTGCGTTCTGGAGTCCGATGAATGCGATGAACAGGCCGATACCGGCGCCGATGGCCTTCTTGAGCGTGCCGGGGATGGCATTCAGCAGCCAGGTGCGCACCTTGGTGAGCGTGAGGATGATGAACAGTACGCCCTCGATGAGGACGGCCGTCAGGGCAAACTGCCAGGTGTGCCCCATTCCGAGGCAGACGGTATAGACGAAGAAGGCGTTGAGGCCCATGCCCGGAGCCAGTGCGAACGGCTTCTTGGCGTAGAGGGCCATCACGAGTGTACCTACGATGGCTGCAAGGGCGGTTGCGGTGAATACGGAACCTCCGGGCATGCCAGGAAGGGCGCTGAAGATTCCGGGGTTGACGGCCAGGATGTAGGCCATCGTGAGGAAGGTGGTAATGCCGGCGATGATTTCCGTCCGGACACTGTGAACGGACGAGTCGAAGCCGAAAAGCTTCTCCAGTGCGGGTTTCATATGTGATTACGCTTTTAGAAAACCCACTTGGTGCCTATGCAGGGACGTGCGTAGAAGCCGTCGTAGCCGGCGAAATTCCAGGAGAGTTCCACCTCTCCGCCGATGTTGAGGTTGGGTACGCCGAAGAGGCTGCCGATGTTGTACCAGAGCTGGGGCTCGGAGATGAAGACGAACTTACGGGGCTTGTCTGCGCCCTCCATGAAGTTGATGACGTTCTCTCCCCAGATATCTGCGAAGCCGCTGAACCTCAGGCCCTTGAGGCCGAACAGGTCTTGCATTCCCCACACGAAGGTGAACTGCAGGGGGATGTCGCTGGTGGCGCCGTTGCTGAAGGTCTTGTAGAGCAGCTTGAAGTTGAACGTGTTGCTGAAGTCGTCGCTGTGCAGGAAGTAATCCAGACCGAATAGGAAGTTCTGGTTTACACCGACCAGGCCGTTGTATTCAACCTGCAGGCTGAGAGGGGACAGGGGAGTGTTCTGCCAGAAGTTGAGGCAGCGGGCGATCTCCATGTAACTGCCGCTGGGCCCCTGGGTGACGAGTTTGGCGTCCTTGAGGTTGTAGTCGTAGTCGATGAAGAAGAAGGTGTTTCCCCAATTGTCGTTGTAGAAACCCTCGAGGGTGGTGGTGAAGTGTCCGCGATTCTTGCCGAAATCGTAGAACGTCTGGAGGTTGGTCTGGGCCTGGGCTCCTTGAGCCAGGGCGAGCGTTGCAAAGGCAACGGCGACTAAGAATTTTTTAAACATAAAACGTAGTTTATGATTGATATATAAGGGTTTTCTACTTGACTAACTCTTTGATGCGTTCGTTTACGGCCGAGGCGCTGAGCATGGCGAAGCGGGCGCACTGCTCTCCGAAGGCGGCAGCCTCCGGTGCGGGGGCGTCGGGACCGCAGTGTACTATGCCGGCGAGCAGGGCGTCGCCTGCGCCGGTGGTGTTGACTATTCCGGTGACGGGAAGGGGAGCGACGGGAGTGGTGACTCCGTCCTCGATGACTTCGACGCCCTCGGAGCCGAGGCTGACGTACAGGCGGTCGACTCCGGCCAGTCCTGCGGTGCCGATGGCTTCGGCCTCCAGGCGGTTGCATTTGACCGCGATGGGGCCGGCGCCCGGCAGGCGCGATGCCGCGAGGGCGACGCGCAGCCTGGCCACCTTGGCGGAGGATACTGCGTCTATGAACAGCGGCGGGATGCATCCGCCTACGAGCAGGCTGAGGGTTTCTGCGGGGAGGTTGGTGTCGGCCACCACGGCGTCGCATTCATTGATTGCGCCAAGCCGGGCCTCGAGCCATTCCGGCGTCATGAGGCCGGTGATGGCCATGTCGGATACGCCGCCGAGCATCTCGCCGTCGGAGGCGCCGACGCTCACGAAGCAGGCATTGCGGGCGCCCTTGACGGTCTGGGACAGGCTGAGGTCCATGCCGGTGGCCTTGCAGTTCTCGCGGAGCATGCGGCCGAAGCCGTCGTCGCCGAAAACGGTGGCCAGGCGCACCCTGTGCCCCAGGAGGGTAAGATTGTGGGCGATGTTTCGTCCTACGCCGCCGGGGGCGACCGTGACGGTTCCGGGGTTGGAGTCTCCTGCGATGAACAGGCCCGCCGCCCTTGCGGCGACGTCCACGTTTGCTCCTCCGATTACACAGATTTTCATTTCTTCAGGCAGGTGTCTTTGAGTGAGCAGCACGAACAATACGGGCTCTTGCCGGCCCGTCTGCGTCGGACGGTGAAATAAACCGCCGCGGCCACCGCCGCCACGACCAGCACAATGATGATGATTGTTGCAAGGTTCATTTCCGACTTTCAAAGATAGTCATAAAATCGGAAATATGAAAGGGTCTTGCGGAAGCAAAATGGAAAGAGCCCGCGACTGTGACCGTGGGCTCTTTTCCGTGCACTAATCAAATATTATGGTTTAAAAGAGAATTGCGATATGATAGGCGAGGAAAGCGACCAGCCAGGCGACGGCGCACTGGAAGACTACCATGAAGGCGGCGTATTTGCCTCCGAGTTCCCTCTTCACTGAAGCGATGGCCGCGACGCAGGGCGTATAGAGAAGCGAGAACACCAGCATCGGCACCGCGGTTGCGACGGTCAGCGTGCCCAGAACCCCGAGCACCTCCATCGTTGCCACGACGCTCTCCTTGGCAAGGAATCCGGAAATCAGGGCCGTCACGATCCTCCAGTCGCCCAGGCCGAGCGGAGCGAACAGCGGCGCGAGTACTCCGGCCACCCAGGCCAGCATGCTGCCTTCGCCGTTCTCGACCATATTGAACCTCCAGTCGAAAGTCTGCAGGAACCATATGACTATGGTGGCGATGAAGATGACGGTAAATGCCCTCTGCAGGAAGTCCTTTGTCTTGTCCCACAGCAGGTGGAAAACGTTCCTTGCCTGCGGCAGGCGGTAGTTGGGCAGCTCCATCACGAACGGAGCCGCATCTGCCTTCTTCCGGCGGAGCTTGTCGATGCACGCCACCAGCACGCCCGTAAGGACCCCAAGCAGGTACAGGCACACCAGCACCAGGCCGCCGTGCCCCGGGAAGAGCGCGCTCGTGAGGAATGCATATATCGGCAGTTTGGCCGAACAGCTCATGAACGGGATGAGCATGATGGTCTTGTTGCGGTCGTGGGCCGACGGCAGGGTGCGTGTGGACATCACGCCGGGAACCGAGCATCCGAGACCGATGAGAAGCGGCACGATGCTTCGCCCGGACAGGCCCACTTTACGCAGGAAGCCGTCCGTGATGAACGCCACGCGCGCCATATATCCGCTGTCTTCCAGCATTGAAAGGAAGAAGAACAGGATGATGATAATCGGTACGAAACTCACCACCGACCCTACTCCTCCGAAGATGGCGTCCACCACCAGCGAACGCACGGCCGGGGTGACGCCCCACCTGCCGAACGCCCCGTCAACCAGCGCGCCGAGGGCCGTTATCCCACGGTCCAGCAGATCCTGCAGCGGCGCGCCCAGCACGTCGATCGTCAGCCAGATTATCAGCGCCATTATGACGATGAAGATGGGGATGGCGGTCCACTTGCCGGTCAGCACCCTGTCGATGCGGCGGCTGCGGAGGTATTCCTTGCTCTCCTGCGGCTTGACGACAGTCTGTTCGCACAGGCGGTGGATGAAGTTGTATCGCATGTCGGCGATGGCGGCGGCGCGGTCGAGTCCGCGTTCCTCCTCCATCGTGCGGATTATGCTTTCTATGGTCTCCTGCTCGGAATTGCTGAGCGCCAGTGCATTCTCCACCCAGTCGTCACCCTCGATGAGCTTTGTGGCGGCGAACCTTGCGGGGATGCCTGCCCTGGCGGCGTGGTCTTCGATGAGATGGATGACGCTGTGGAGGCACCTGTGTACGGCACCGCCGTGGTCGTCCTTGTCGCAGAAGTCCTGGCGGGCGGGAGCCTCCTGGTAGCGCGCCACGTGTACGGCGTGCTCCACGAGCTCTTCGATGCCCTCCTGCCTGGCGGCTGAAATGCCCACCACCGGAATGCCGAGGATGCGCTCCATCTCGTTGATGCGGATGGTGCCGCCGTTGTTCTTGATTTCATCCATCATATTGAGAGCAAGCACCATGGGCGTGCCAAGCTCCATCAGCTGGAGGGTCAGGTACAGGTTGCGCTCGATGTTGGACGCATCTACTATGTTGATGAGACCGCGGGTTTCGGGCCTGAGGATGAATTCGCGCGAGACGAGTTCCTCCGCCGTGTACGGCGAAAGGGAATAGATGCCCGGAAGGTCGGTGATGGACGTTTCGGGGTGACCCTTGATGACGCCGTCCTTGCGGTCCACCGTGACGCCCGGGAAGTTGCCGACATGCTGGTTGGAACCGGTGAGGACGTTGAACAGGGTGGTCTTGCCGCAGTTCTGCTGCCCGGCAAGGGCAAATGTGAGCACGGTGTCCTTGGGAAGGGGATTCTCGTGCTCCTTGGAGTGGTATTTGCCGCCCTCTCCAAGGCCCGGGTGGGCGTTGTGGTCGTGGAGATAGACGTTGTACGGGACGTCGGAATCGGGCTTTCCGGATGTCTCTTTGGGCTCGTGCAGCCGGACTTCAATCTCGTCCGCCTCCTTGGACCGGAGAGTGAGGGCGTAGCCGTTTATCTGTATCTGGATGGGGTCTCCGACGGGGGCGCGGTCAACCACCTTGATGACGGCTCCGGGTATCAGGCCCATATCCAGAAAATGCAGGCGGGTGGCGCCTTCGCCTCCCACCTTTATGACTTCGGCCCACTGGCCGATATGCAGTTCGTGGATGGTCATTTCAAATTAACGGCTGCAAAGATACAGCCGTTGACCCGTTCGTGCAATACCCAGATATTGGTATTATGCCAGTGAGAGGGCGACCTCCATCATGTGGGTGAAGGTCGTGCGGCGCTCCTCGGAGGTGGTGACCTCGCCGGTGATGACGTGGTCGGATACGGTGCAGATCACCAGGGCCTTCTTGCCGCTGCGGGCGGCGTTCATGTACAGGGCGGCTGCCTCCATCTCTACGCCGAGGACGCCCATCTTGAGCCATCCGTCAACGTGGGGGGTGTCGGAATAGAAAACGTCGGTGGAGAGAACGTTGCCTACGGCGTATTTATATCCGAGGCGGTCGCATTCTTCTGCGGCCTTGCGGAGCAGACCGAAGTCACAGATGGGGGCGAAAACGCCGGCCAGGTTGTACTGGTTGCCGTAGGTGGAGTCGGTGCAGGCTCCCTGTGCGAGGATGAGGTCGCCGATGTGGAGGTCTTTGCTGTACGCTCCGGCGGAGCCTACGCGGATGATGGTCTTGACGTCGTAGAAATTATACAGCTCGTAGGTGTAGATGCCTATGGAGGGGATACCCATACCATGGCCCATCACGCTGACTCTCTTGCCTTTGTAGGTGCCGGTGTAGCCGAGCATCCCGCGGACGCTGTTGAACTGGAAAACGTCCTCCAGGAAGTTCTCTGCCATGAATTTTGCGCGCAGGGGGTCGCCTGCCATGATGACGGTGTCGGCTATTTCGCCGGGTTTTGCGTTGATGTGGGGTGTGGGTATGTTTGCCATATTGTTATGTGTCTTAATCGTGCAAATTTAGCATTTTTTTCTGGAACTGGTCAAGAGGCAGGAAATCCGGGGATTCCACCGGCTGTTCCAGTACATTCACCTTGGCGCCGGGATGCCCAAGGGACACGCGCAGTGCGTCGGTCACCTGACGCGATACGATGGGTGCAAGCCATTCGAATTCGGCTATCCGTCGTTGGTCGATTTCCTTTTCTACCTCTTCGCGGATGTGCTCCTTCATGTCCTTGGTGAACTCCTCGGCGGCCTTGTCGTCGACCGGAGGGAGCTGGAATCCCAGGACGGAACGGTTGCGCAGGGCCACTGCAAGGTCCCACTGCAACTGTTTCTTGGAGAAGGATAGCAGTCCGGGACGGAAATCGGCGAGCCAGAGGGTGTCGGACTCGGAGTCGTACCGGAAGCGGACCTCTTCGAGGCGTATGCCGTATTCGGCGCAGATGTCTGCCCGCAGGGCGCCTTTGAAGGTGAGGCCGCGTTCCTTGTCCTGGCGTTCGTAGGTGCGTGTGAAGGAGGTATCGATGTTAAGCACCGAAAGGTGAAGCACCGGGGTAAGCGAAGTGACGTGCAGAGGGCTGTGCGCCAGTTCGTCGAGCTGGCGTCGCAGGTCGGCCATCAGGGCCTCCAGCTCCGCGGTGCGCTTCTCGCTGCGTTCAAGTTCCTTCTGGCTGTTCTGGATGAACGCTTTCCACACCAGGAACGCCACGGCGACGATTCCGAGCAGGATGAGGCCGTACTTGAACGCATTCTGAACGAACAGCAGCCAGATTCCGACCACTGCCAGGATTCCCGCCACCACGGCGGCGATTATGAGCCTCGTCTTTACTTTCATCCCCGGAGTTCCCTGTAGGGTTTACGGCCTATGACGTCATCTTCGGATGCCGCCGCGATTATGCCTTCCAGATACTCGTTGATGGCGTCGATGGCTTCATCGAGATCCTTCTCCGGATGGGCGTTGCTGCCGCCGGACCAGATGCTGCCGCCTTCGTATTCGATGTCAATGTGCCAGCTGTAGCCGTCCAGAACCTGAAACGGAGGGGTATAGCTTCGCTGGAGATTGTAGAGCTTCTTCTCGCGGACCGTTTTGCCTATGGTCTGGAGAATATCCGCGGGAGCACGGAGAATGGTGGCCTCGAAGCCGCCAGCGTTGTAGGCCAGGCAGAGGGTGCCGCTGTCGTCGGTGAAGACTTTGTACCAGCGCGCAGGGTTGGCCATGCAGACGTCGTAGGAATACTCATACGAGACCGGATCGTTGTCGCAGAAAGGCGGCGCGGCCTGAGCGCCGCAACCGGAAAACAGGGAGCTTATCATCGCTGACAGGGCAAGTAAAAGTCGTTTCATACCCGGCAAATATAGTAAAAATCATTTGAGCGCTCCGATGACGCTGCGGTTTATTTCGGCAAACCGTGCCTCATCGACCTTCACTACCTGGCGGTCGTAGGTCATTATGCCGTTGACCTCTATCTCTACGTCGGAAATCTGGGTGTAGATGGCGGCGGAGCAGCCGGTGCCGATGAACACCTTGAGCATATCGGCGAAGTCTTCATACACCTTCAGGAGCTCTGCCCCGTCAGCCACGACCTTGCCGTATCCCCAGTTCTTGTCCTGCTGCCACAGGTGGCCCGGGACGGGGTAGCCGATGCCGCCGTATTCGCCCAGCACGCATACCAGTTTGCTTTCGAATACGTTCATAGCGGGGCAGGCGTAATGGTGTACGTCGAGAATGTCGCCGCAGAGTTCATAATTGCCGCCGGACGATTCGTTGATGAGGCGGGTGGGGTCCTGGGCACGGGTGAACTCGACTACGGCGCGGGTGTCGAACTGGCCCCAGGCTTCGTTGAACGGCACCCATACGGTGATGCACTGGAAGCCCTTCAGCTGGGCGATAATTTCTTTCCACTCCTTGTAGAAGTTGTCTTTGGCATCCTGGGGGATGTCGCAGTCGGTGCCGCCGAGAAGGCTGTCGCTGGACCATTTGTTGGCCGTGCGTGTCTGGACGTCCTCGCTGCGGCCTCCGCGTTTGCCGTGGTCGCCGATGCAGGGCATATCCTGCCACACCATCACTCCGAGGACGTCGCACCAGTAATACCAGCGCGCGGGTTCGACCTTGATGTGCTTGCGGATGGTGTTCCAGCCCCAGTCCTTTACCTTCTGGACGTCGTACCTGAGGGCATCGTCGGAAGGTGCAGTGTAGAGGCCGTCGGGCCACCATCCCTGGTCGAGCGGACCGAACATGAAGATGCGTTCCCCGTTGAGGGCGAGGCGCTTGTAGCGGTTGTGGCGGTTGTCGATTTTGGGGTCGTACTGCATGCCGATGCTGCGGAGGCAGGTGTAGCCTTCGACGCGGTCCTGCTCCTTGCCGTCCTTCAGCAGGGATATATCCAGCCCGTAGAGGAACGGGGAATCGGGGCTCCAGTACCTGGGATCGGCGACTTTGATGCTGCTGCCGGTGCCGGCGACGGTCTTGCCGTCACGAAGGGTTATGGCGACCCCGTCATAATCGCCCAGGGCTTCGACGTCCACGCTGAGTGTGCTCTTGGTGGCATCCCAGACGGGATTGTACGAAACGATGTGTGCCTGCCGGCTTACCGCCTCAAGCCAGACTGTCTGCCAGATGCCGGTGACGGGTGTGTACCAGATGCCTCCGTTCTCGTTGACCTGCTTGCCGCGGGGCTGGAAGCTGTCGTCGGTAGCGTCCTCCACTCTTACCTTTATGGTCTGCCTGCCGCTGCGCTTGAGGGCGTCGGTAATGTCGAAGCAGAATGAAGTGTATCCTCCGGTGTGTTCGCCGAGGCGCTTGCCGTTCACCCATACTTCAGCCTTCCAGTCGACGGCGCCGAAGTGCAGAAGCACGCGCTTGCCGCGCCACTGGGAGGGCACTTTGAATGTGCGCTCGTACCACAGGGCGTTGTCTTTCCCAACCCTTCTCTGCACCCCGCTCAGAGCTGACTCGACACAGTAAGGAACGAGGATTGTGCCCTCGGGTTTGGAGTAGTCCTGGCCTTTGGGTAGGATGGCATAGGACCATTCGCCGTTGAGGTTGAGCCAATCGCCGCGCACCATCTGCGGACGTGGATACTCAGGAAGAGGAACCGTGGTTTCCTTTTGTTTGGCAAATGATGGATTGAGGCAAATGATGGTCAGCAGTGCTGTCAGAAGCAGGTGTTTCATATTTATGGCGTATTACTCCCCAAATATAACTGATTTTTGCTTTCGGGGTGCTCCCGATGGAACAATTCGCCTTCCATTAGGAGCAAAAAAGGCCAAAAATGCTCCCGATGGACCTCAGAATGTTCCATCGGGAGCAATATGGAATTCCGGTTGGATAGTTGCCTAAAGTGCGGCTATCTGTTCCGGAGAAAGGCCGGTAGCTTTAGATATGACGGCAGGAGGGATATCCTGCTGCTTCAAGGATGAAGCAATCTCCAGGGCTTTCTGCTCTTCACCCTCGGAACGGCCTTCTGCTTTTCCTTCTGCATATCCCTCTTCTTTCCCTTCGTTGTAGGCGGTGCGTTTCTGGCTGCGCAGGTCCAACTCTGCCATAAAGGCGTGTATGTATTCAGCTTGAGTCATTTCGTCCATGCAAACATTTTTTCAACTTTGATATTGCCCGGTTAGAGTCTACCTTGCGTAGAACCTATACTCCGTACAACTATAATACTTCTCCCCAGGGCGAAGGACCGAAGATGGGAAGCGGGGCTGATTGGGGGAGTCGGCGAAGTGGATGGTTTCCAGGAGCATGCCGCCGTATTTCTGGATGGGACCGTATTTCCCGATGTGCCTGGAGGGGTCAAATGTGCGACCTGTGAATGTCAGGAGGGCAGGCTCGGTGGTCCAGGTCTGCACGCCGCGGCCGGTGCGGGGGTCATACAGGTCAGCGGCCTGGCGCAGGCTTCCGTCATAACCTCTGATCTGCCAGCATGCCGACATGCCTTTCATGATGCGCAACTGCTCGTTGGGCATGTCGAGCCTATAATCGACCGTATGGGGTTCGCGGAAGTCGAAGGGGGTGCCATCCACAGGAAGCAGAAGGTCAGGACACATTTGAAGGTTGTTCTGGACGGTGGTATCCGCTTCTACCTTGAACTCCTGCTCCATCACGTAACTTCCGGATGAACCGTGCATATTGAAATACGTATGATTCGAAAGGTTTACGACCGTTGGTTTGTCCGTGGTTGCTGCATATTCCATTTTGACGATATTGGCATCTGTCAACCAATACGTTACTGTTGCATCAAGGTTGCCCGGAAATCCTTGCTCGCCGTCTGGGCTTACACGATGGAACCTGACGCCGTACCGGCCTGGTTCGCAAAGAGCGGTTCCTTCCCACATCTGGCGGTCGAATCCCAACGGGCCTCCGTGGCAACATACCGGTTCGCCGGCAAGATTCTCATTGGCTGTGACCTCGTACCGGATGCCGTCAATTTCGAATGCGGAATGGTTGATGCGGTTGCCATAGCGGCCAATAACAGGGCCAAAGAAACGTTCTGGGCCGGTTTCGAATGTTTCGATGTCACCGGGACCTACCACGACATCGTCCATCCTCCCTGTGCGGTCAGGCATATAAATGGATACCACCCTGCAGCCGTAGTCAATCACATCCATACTGGCCCCACTGCCGTTCTGAATATGGAAAACTGTGACGGCCGTGCCGTCGGACAAAGTGCCGAATGCTTCCTGGCTCACGCCTTCCGGTTTCGTGCAGGCCGCTGTAAACGCCAAAAGGGCAAAAAGAATAAAGATGTTCCTCATTTTAAGCATAAAGATAACCATTCTGAAGGATAATCGCTATTCTCACCTCCAAGTTCTTCCCACAGTCGTGTACCCTTTTCCGCGCTGCGAGCCTTGTCCCAGTGGGCCGGATGAGCCTTGATGACCTCTGAGTCCGCTGGTCTTCCACCGATTATATCCCAAGGTATGCGAACCTGGGCAGCAAATCCGGTGTCGGAATCGGAATCATCGTTAATCGTCCCGACCAGGTCAAATTGAGATGCTTCCCCGCTTGAGAGATTGTGCCAGGAATTGTTTTCCAGCCTGGAGAGAACCCATTTGCCGGCAGTATTTACTACCAGTTTGTATGTGAACTTATTGCGGTTGAACAATAGCACGGACGCATCGGAATTCTCCGGAGTGAAGGCGGTAAGTTTTTTATCCAAAAGCCAGGTGTTGAACACAAAGTCCTGTCCTGTGATGCCAAAACCGTAATAAACACTTGAATTGTATTTCCCGCCAAGAAACCACAGACCAGAAGCCGACGGGTCGAAATCCTCAACGGTTTTATATCCGTCAACATTTCGCATAATCTCAACATCACGGTTCAGGCGCCCCTGGATGATGTTGATTCGCCCGCGTGTCGCCCCGTCAAGTTTATATTTCTCTGTACTTGTAACGATAATCCTTCCGTCGCCGATGTAATCCACCGATCCCCAATAGCCGGGGAATGGAGATGTGGCGTGTGCAAAATTGGATGCGTTCTTGTCGCCCACAAGTATCCAAGTCCCCTGTGTGCCCTTATACAACCCGTTGGCATTTACAAGGACGGTCCCTTCCGGAGTGCGGGCAATGTAAGGGCCGTATGCGATTAAATCCTTATTGACCTGACGCTTGTCGGGATAGGCTGGACCGCCCTCTTCAAGGAGTCTCTTCTGATCGACCTTCCAATTATCGCGGCTAAGTACCACTACGGGGGTTTGGTCCACCACATACTTGCCGCTCCATACCTCAACAGTCATGGCTATGGTGCCGTTATCCAGGAGGATAGCAGTTGCCATACCATCATAGCCGAACCTGTCGTCGACTGTGTAGGAGATGCCCTCGACATCCTTCCAGGTGCATTCTTCTTTGCCTTGCCAAGTGCGTCCTCCGTCAAAGGAACGGATTAGTGAAGTCTTGGGGCAGGACATTTTATCTACAACGTTCTGACTGTCCGTTAGATACAGGTGAATCTCCCCGGAGGGTAATTCCAGCATCGCAGGTTCCCAGCATCGCCCGCGATAGATATTTCTTGGCTCGCCCCATGTCTTTCCCCAGTCGTCTGAGAATATAATTCCGATACCGCAGTTCTCATTTGTATGAGGAAGGTCACCGTAACCCTTAAGGTAACGCCATTGGTATGCGAGCATGAGACGCCCGTCGGACAGGGCAATAAAGTCCGGGTTTACATAAACAATTTCATCTGCTCCAGCTGTCGATTCAGCCGTATGCCTCGCAAGAAGTTTCCGAGCCGGTGCCCAGGTCTTCCCATTGTCTTCGCTGCGGGTGGCGAAGACCTCCCAGCCCAGATGGTCGTTCATGAAGGTGAGTAGTAATGCTCCGTCCGGCAAGCGTTTGATGCGTGGGTAATAAAGATTTGGTTCTACAGTGCCATCTGCAAGAGGCATCTCTGTGATTTGACAGTAAGTGCTTCGGTCCCAACTGATTCTGATATCATCAGAAGGGCATTCAGTTGCGCTGCATGAGACACTGATGGCGATAGAGATGACAATGGTAAGCGACGATATTCTATTCATATCACAAAAATACTAACCCGGATGCCTGAATAGAAAAAGAAATAAATCATTTTTTGTAAAAAAACGAGCATAAGGCGGATATGCTATCCCCGATTTGTCAAATAATATTAAATTTGTCCTGATGCTACGCAGGGTAATAATAGCGGCTATCGCCCTTTTGCTTGCAAGTCCATTGCAGGCATATCAGTTCACGCGTTTTAATACCAACAACAGCGGGATATCGTACGATGGAATCAGTTGCTTCCTGCAGGACTCCCGCGGTTTTATGTGGATAGGAACATATAAAGGCCTCAACAGGTACGACGGATTCAACTTCTACGTCTATGATGCAAAGGCACTTGGGCTGCCCGTAGATTTCATCCATTGCCTGGTGGAGGACACTCGGGGCAACATCTGGGTGGGAACCGATGCCGGAGTTTCCGTTTACAATTATTCTCTGGATCGATTCGAGCCTCTGCTTGACAGTAGCGACAGGGGCTCTGTCATACACAATAAAGTCACTTTCCTTTCCTGTACGAATGACGGCACGGTACACCTGCTTGTAAACAATCAGGGCTATTTTTCCTACAACGTCAACAGTAGGGAGTTTACAAACGTGAGTTATGAGGAGTCAGGAGCCTATGGAGCGAGACGTATGCTTATCCGTGACGACGGAAGCATGCTGGTCTCCAGATTCCACGTCAACCTTTATAAAGCTGATGCAAGGATGAAAAATATCCGCAGCGTAGGGCTACCAGGCAACGACTACAAAGGTGACGAAATAGAAAGAATATTTCAAAAGGATTCAACTTCGGTTTATATTGCTAGCGCCAAACTTGGGCTATCAGTTGCCAATTTCAAGACAGGAGAAGTGAAAGTCTTGTTCTCCCTTCCTGAGGACACAGTACTTGTTGACGCATTCCGTGATTCCGACGGCAGTTTCTGGCTCTCTACGCCCAAGGGTGCCTGGGTGTACAGTCCTGATTCTGGAATGGGCTCTTGTATATCTTCCGACTATTCCGATTCATTTTCACTTTCCAGTAGTTATGTTACCTGTACGTACGTCGACCGCAGTGGAGGGCTCTGGATAGGAACGCTCGAAAATGGTGTCAATTACAGCGGTAAGTTTCAGGAAAAAATTGAAAAACAATATTTGGCCGCCGGTCGTTCTCTTTACGGATGCGGCGTAAGCGGCTTTGCAGAAGACGGCGCCGGGCGTATCTGGGTGGCAACCCAGAATTCCGGATTGTTTGTATATGATTCACAGGCACATACCACCGTGCCATTCAATACCGGCCTCAAATCTGTTACCGTATGTTCCTTGTGCATTGACGGAGAATGGCTCTGGGGAGGCACTTTCAACGGCCTCTGCCGCATCGACACGCGTACCGGCCGCGTCAAAGACTATGGAATTCTGCAAAGGTCTTCGGGACGTAATGATCCTCGAGTATATATCTTGTACCGCACGGTAGATGGAGATCTGTTTGCGGGAACGACACTTGGCCTGTTCAAATATGACAGGGGCAACGACGCTTTCAGGGAAGTCGATGCCTTTGATGGGGTCTTCATTACTTCAATCGATGAAGACGGAACTGGCCGCTTGTGGCTTTCTTCTTTTGCCAACGGCCTGTTTTCCTGGGACTATCAACTTGGCAGCCGTCCTGTGAATTATCGTTATGGAGACACTTCCGGCCTTCCTTCCGACAAGTTGTCGTCAGTTTTCCTTGATGCCTCCGGACAGGTGTGGACCATCGGATTCAGTTCCGGTATTGCACGCTTCTCCCAGGCTGATCAAAAGTTCAAGGTGTATGACAAATCGTCGCACAAGGCTTTCCCGTCCAATGTCTTTTTTAAAGCCGTATCCGATGATAATGGCAGGATGTGGCTTGCTTCCGACAGCGGCCTTATCCTATTCGATCCCAGAACCGAAGAGACGCGGGTTTATACCGGTTTCGACGGCCTGATGGATACGAAGCTGAAGAAGAGTTGTCTTCGCAGTAAGTCGGGAGATATGTATTTCGGATCCGACAATGGATTCATTCGTTTCAATCCTTCAAATCTTTCATCTACCTCCGGCCAGACACATGTTGCCCTGACGAAATTAAGGATTGGCCCGAGAAACATTACGGTAGATTCCAATATCGACCTGATGGACAGGCTCGAATTCAAACCGGACGAAAGGTCATTCGGCTTCGCCCTGGCATTCCTTGGACAGGATTACCTTTCTTCTCCGCATGTCCAGAGCAGGCTTACGGGTTTTGACGAGGACTGGAAGGATATACCGCAGTCCCGTTCGGTATACTACTACAATGTGCCGCCGGGAGAGTACACCCTTGAATTCCGCACTTCGTCGTTTCAGAATACATGGGAGCCGGCAAGAAAAGCACTTGCGATAACTGTTCGCAAGCCTTTCTGGCAGACCCCTCCCGGTATTATTCTTATCATATTGGCCCTTCTGGTGCTTATGTTGTTGGGGTCACTGGGCATGCGGGCACTTGACCGCCGCGAGAGAATGAAGAAAGAACAGGAATACAGAAAGGCAAAGGAAGACGAACTGTACCAGGAAAAGCTCAACTTCTTCTCTCACGTCATCCACGAAATAAAGACGCCCCTCACTTTGATTAAGGCACCTCTGACGAGCGTAATGAGTAAGGAAGGCCTGGACGAGGACGTACGCAGGGATCTTGACGTTATGAACAACAGCACCGGATACATGTCCAAGCTCGTCAACGAGTTGCTGGATTTCGTGAGGATAGAGAAAAATGGATACGCGCTTAATCCGGAACCGGTTGATCTTGTTGAAAGGCTTAATGCCATGGTTTTCGACTATAGCGAGACCGCTCGTACGGCGAACCTGAAGCTTACATTCAGCAGCAGCGTGCAGAATGCCTGGGTAAGTGCAGACCAGGCGGCTCTGAATAAGATACTTAACAATTTACTGCTCAACGCGGTAAAATATGCTGAGAGCTTTGTCGAAGTCAAACTGGAATCGAGTGGCGATACCGTTTCCGTTGAGTTCTCCAACGACGGACAGGTCATTCCGGATGAATATCGGGAGGATGTTTTCAAGCCGTTCATGCAGTATCACGACGATGCGCGTGTGTATGCCAACGGCGTCGGTATAGGACTGCCGCTGTCGAGAAACCTTGCTGCGATGCATTCCGGCACACTTGTTCTCGATCCCCGAAAAGATATTACTCTCTTCCGCCTGACCCTTCCTGCACTTGTTGAGGGCAGTACGGACATAAAGACGCATCAGGAATCTCAATCCGTAACCGAACCTGACCGGGCATGCATACTGATAGCGGACGATAACAAAGATCTCACGGATTACCTTGCATCCAAACTCAGTGAGTACGAAGTCATTGCTGTTGGCAATGGCGACACCGCACTTCAGTTGCTTGAGGAAAAGAATGTCGACCTTTTGGTCTCTGATATCTCGATGCCGGGCAAGTCCGGACTGGAACTATGCCGGGAGATACGTTCTGACATAGAAATCTCGCATCTTCCGATAATCATAGTTTCCGCAAGGGCTTCTGTAGAGTCCAAGATCCAGGCAATGGAGGCCGGGGCTGACCTGTATATCGAAAAGCCATTCGATATGGAGTACCTGCGTTCCAGTATTCGCAATATACTCGACAGGCGCAACCTTATGAAGAATGCATTCAGCACCGGTCGCATAGGTACGGACGTAGAGTTGTTCGGACTGCCAAAGAAGGACGAAGAGTTCTTTGCCAGGTTCGATGGTCTTGTCAAAGAGAACCTTGACAATGCAGAACTTTCCAATGATTTCCTTGCGGAGAAGCTGAATATGTCCACGTCAACGCTTACCCGCAAAATCAGAAAGTTACTGAACACTTCTCCTAACAACTATATCCGCGTTACGCGTCTTTCGATAGCTGCGCAGATGCTCAGGAATTCGCACGGCAACAATATCAGCGAGATATCATACGCCGTCGGTTTCTCCAACGTCTCCTATTTCGCCAAGTGCTTCAAGGAGCAATATGGCGTAACCCCCACAGAATACAACAAATAGCTTTTTCCGGATTTTCGCCCTGCTTCGTTTTTGGTGATAATTGACCGTTTTCTTTTCGACGGTCGGTGGGAGTTGTTGTAATTTTGTACTGTAGAAATTACAACCATTATGTCCACTGCACTGAAACGGATAACGATTCTTACGGGATTGGCGATTGCGCTCATTTCCTGCACACCGAAGGATTCTTACATAACCGGAGACACCCTGTCAATGAGGCTTCGCGCCACGTTCGAGGCCGAAGAAACAAAGACTGTCCTCGTTGACAACGGCGACGCGACTTACCAGATGAACTGGACTTCCGGCGATGAGATAGTCGTCAACGGAAAAACATCCAACAGCATCGAAGTAGATGCATCGGATGCCCGCATTGCGGTTTTCGACCTCCCGGTTGTGGATGCACCATATTCGGCCATTTCACCGGCTTCAGTCTATTCCGGGGGCTATACCGCCGCCACCTCGGAGAGCCCGGCAAGTATGAAGGTTACGTTGCCCGCAGTCCAGAATTATGTCAGCGGCGGTTACGACCCCGCTGCCGCTGTTACGCTTGGCAGGGGCGACGCTTCCCTGATATTCAGTCACGCAATGGCTTATCTGAGAATCACGGTCATCGGGACTGCAGATACCGATGCAATCAAGAGCGTCCGCGTCCAGGCCAATAACGGCCAGGCTATGAGCGGGTCCTTCATTGCGAGTTTTGCTGATGTTCCTGCGCTGGAGAACAGCAAGGATTCCTATAGCAGCGTGACCCTTGATTGCGGCTCTGGTGTCGCACAGGGCACGGCAATGTTTATTGCCATCCCCGCCGCAACTTATTCAAGCGGTATAAATCTGCTCATTACCGATGCCTCCGACCATTTTATGACCGTGCGCTCCACCACATCTTTTTCGGCTCTGGCCGGCAAAGTTTATCGCACCACTGTATCTTTTAACCCGTCAGCCGATGCGCCTGTCGACGGTGGCATCTACACTGTTGCCGATTGGGCGGCTTTCGCCGAATCGGTGTCCAATGGCTATGATTACGAAGGGAAAACGGTTACTATTATGAGCGACCTGGAGGTTGACGACCACTTTGCATACGCCAACGGATCATTCAACGGTACCCTGGAGGGCAACAATCACACCCTCACTGCAAGTGGCAATATGTGGCCTCTGTTCAACATTATTGGTACAAATGGCGTAGTGCGCAATCTTACGGTTGACGGTGCGTTCAGTGGCATGGCCAACTCCGGAGGCGCAGGAAACGCAACCATAGCAAAAAGGAATCTGGGCCTTATTGAGAATTGCATCAACAGGGCCTCGACCGACATCACTGTCACAACAAGTTGTATCTTCGGCACAATCTGCGCCGAGAACGGAGGTGAAATAAAAGACTGCAAGAATTACGGGAACGTGACGATTCACCACAATGCAACGAGCACGGTCGGCCTGTTCGGTGGGGGAATTGCAGCACTCGGCCATACAATCCTCGGCGGCTCATCCGCCACCCATATTGATACGGACGGGTCCTGCTCTCCCGGAAAGTTCACGAACTGCGAGAATCACGGCGATATCTACATTGATGTAATGGGCTCATTCGTGGTAAAAAGTTCTGTCGGCGGCATCTGCGGTCAGGTGTATCTTGACGGAGTCGAGTTCTCGGGATGTAAAAACTACGGTAACGTTACCCGTATTTCCAACGGGGAAACAACATCAAACAGGTCTACCACAATAGGTGGAATTCTCGGCCGCAGCTGTGCCTGGTACACGACTTCTCCCGGCGACAGCGGCGCCCTGGGGCTCGACAAAGGTTATAATACCAAATTCACCGACTGCCGCAATGAAGGGACGATAAAGACCTTCTGCCGTCATAGCGGAGGCGTGACCAACAGTGCGTCGGGAGCCCGTATTGACGCGGCGGGAGGTATTGTTGGTGCCATTGCCGGTATTTCCGGTTCAAGCGCCACAATCAGCGGCTGTATTAACACTGGTACAATTCTCGGTGGCTGGAACACATCTGTGAACACCTCTGCACTGGGCGGCCTGGCCGGTCTTGCCAAGTTTGTTGACATTTCTTCCGGTTCTTCCATATGCTCCCTGGAGTCCGTTGACAATACTCCGGTAGGAGCAGCCGGTGGTCTTGTTGCTTTTGCCCTTTCGGAGGTCAATATCACAAATTGCATAGCCGTTCCTGCGATAGACGTCGTATGCAAAGCATCCTCCACATGCCTTCCCGGCCTGCTGATTGGTAATGTAGTTACTTCTGCGACCTTTAACTCCTGTCAGGTTGCCGGCTCAATAAAGGTGGACGGATCCGACCTTGGCGTGAGCAGCGGTAATTTCAAAGAGTATGCAGTCGCCAAATCTCCTACTGCGTCCAAAGTAAAGCCTGACGCAGCAACAGTAGCATGGTATGAATAATACATATAATAAACAATAACCATTATGATTAAATCACAACGCAACTTAAGCAAAACCGCTTATGAACGGCCACGAGTGTCGGTTCTGAGCGTCTCGGTTTCCCGTGTCTTCCAGGCATCCGGAACCACCAGGGCAAACCCGGACATGGATGAAGAATCATTCGATTTTGACTGGCAGTAAACTTAGAAATGCAAACGACCATGAAAAAGACAACAATACTTGCAGCCTTTGCGCTTGCACTTCTTTCCTGCACGCCCAAGGAACTCGACGTAACGATTCCTTCCCAGACGATGAAACTCCGCGCCTGCCTTGAGACGGAGGAGACCAGGACGGTTCTTTCTCCCGACGGCGCCGGACACTATCAGGTCCATTGGGCTTCCACCGATGCGATTTCCGTAAACGGACAGTCCTCCAACAGCATCGAAATCGACGCTACGAATGCGCGCATAGCAACATTTGACCTCCCAGTGGTCAATCCTCCATATGCTGCAATTTATCCGGCCTCTGCATATGCCGGCGATTATACTGAGGCAGACGGAGAGAATGCGGCGACGATGAAGGTCACCCTTCCTGCGGTACAGAACTATGTGGCGGACGGATACGATCCCGCCGCGGCAGTAATGCTTGGAACCGGAGATGCCGGCAACGGCCTTGAATTCAAGCATGCAATGGCATACCTCAAGGTCACCGTTTCGGGAGGCTCCGACACCGACGCCATCAAGAGCGTCCGTGTGCAGGCCAACGACGGCGTGCCAGTGAGCGGAACCTTTACTGCTACTTACAGCGCTGATCCTTCACTCGGCGGAAGTTCCGACAACTTCAGCACCGTAACGCTTGACTGTGGTTCCGGACTGGCTCAGGGAAGCGCAATGTACATCGCCATTCCCGCACGTACATATTCGCACGGCATCAACATTATGGTCATTGACATCAACAATCATTATATGGTGCTCAGGTCTACGGCATCATTTGCCGCAGGTGCCGGCAAGATATATCCTACAGGCATTGCTTTCAATGCCCAGGGAACATACGTTGACGCCGGTATTTATACCGCGGCTGACTTTAATTCCTTCGTCGGAGCTGTCAATTCAGGTGACTATTCCGCCTGGGAGGATGGAGACGGCGTTGTCAATATCATGGCCGACATCGTCTTCGAAACCGCTCCCCAGTATATATCCAAATCATTCGCAGGCACCCTTGACGGACACGGATTCACCATTTCAGGCCAGTCCCAGACAACTCCCCTCTTTGCTGAGATTGCAAGTGCCGGTACTGTGAAGAACCTCAAGCGCAGCGGTAAGTTCTCAGGTATTGCCAATACTGGAGAAGCCGGTACTGCTGCAATTGCAAAATACAACTATGGACTTATCCAGAACTGCGTAAATAACTGTACGATGGATGAAATATCGCTTTCTGGCGCCTGTATCATAGCCGGCATAGCTGGCCACAATGCAGGTATTATAGAGGACTGCGTCAACAATATGGACATCAAGTATCATTTCGACGGCAGTACCAACCATACTTGCTATGGCGGAGGCATCTCGGCCCTGGCCAGCAGGAGCAGCGACCCGGGTTCGTTCATCAGGTGTGTCAACAACGGCAATATCACTGTTACAAAAGGCAACCCCTCTGCGACGGCATTCACGAATCTTGCCGTAGGTGGAATTGTGGGCAGGGTGTCTGCAGGGAGTGCTTCCGACTATTCTCTCTTCGACGGATGTGAAAATCATGGAAATCTTAGGATTTATGAGGATCGTCACAACAGTAACAATTATGCTTATTGCGTCGGCGGCATAGCAGGACAGGTTACAACCCGTCAGAGCACAAATGTATATGTCATTTCATCAGCGACCGGACACTACGCTAAGTTCAATGCCTGCGTCAATGACGGAACCATAGATGTGAGTTCTCGAAACGCCTCGTCCATAGCTACAGTTCAAACCGGTGCAAGACAGATATATAACGGCGGTATTGCTGGTCTGTTAATGGGCCTGTCCACCAATTCCATCGATGTCATAAACTGCTCCAATACGGGAGTTATTCTCGGAGGCGGCGCGGTCCATTATAACGGAACCGAATGTAAGCCCAATAATTTCTCCTCCGGTCTCATTGGTGCAGCTGGATGCGTTAGTATCTCCGGCGGTTCAGCAAAGAATACCTTCGGCCTTACCGGGAATACGCTTACCGGTTCTACCGCATACGGTTGTGCCTCCGGTGTTATCGGCTGGGCTTTTGACAATTGTAGTATCAGTGATTTCTCTGCAGAGATGACTGTAAGTACCGGCTCCGTTACACCTCTTTATACCGGTTATATCGGCGGCATTGCTTCCGGCAAGACAGTTACGGTAAGTGGCAGTTGCACGGTTTCCGGAGCTGCAGCAAAGAGTACTTATGGTGCAACCGGAACTCTTTCCGGCACAGTGACAGTCCTTTAATTTTGCTACTATGATAAAAACACTTAAGCTATTGTCCACAGTTGTCCTGGCCGCCCTGCTCCTTGCAGCCTGCCAGAACTCCACGGAAGACAACCGTCCGCTGGTATATGACAGCCTGGACGTCAACTTTGCCGGCACCCTTGCCGGCGCAAGTTGGTCTCCCGACGATATTGTGGGCGTTTTTGCCACCTGCACCCGTGACGGAGCGGAGAATACGGCGATGAGCTCCAAGACTCCAGCCTGCTTCCATCCCGTCAGCCAGACTACGGAAGGCGTGGTCTTCAATCTTGTCAGGAAGGACGAGGGCGACAACATCCTGTCATACGCCAAAGACCACAATTTCAAGTTCTACGCGTACGCACCTTACGACGCCAGCATAACCGACGTTTCGCGAATTGCCGTCAACGTGCCGTCCAAGGTGGACTATACCCCCGGCATGAAGGCCGGCGGCCTGTATGTGGCTAAGAATACGGCGTCATCTGTCGTTGCGGCGGTGCCCCTGGCTTTCAAGAGCGTCGTATGCTCAATGCGCCTCCGCGTTCCCAGTGCCATAGTTGACGAAGAAGGCGGCACGGTTCTTCGCAGCCTGGTAATTCGCCCTGCAGATGAAAGCGCGTTTGATGGGAATCTTGCATACAATGCCGTCTATAACCTTAATTCTGACGAAATCACGCCGGATCCTGCAAGCCTTTCTAAGACCATTACAGTTGACTTTGGCACCACAGGCACGCCCCTCACTTCGAGTTACACTGACGTCAATTTGCTTGTCGCGCCCTTTACTGTACCAGAAGGTGGATTCGAACTGGCATTCACCGATGTCAACGGCTTCGAAAACGTTATTCCGTTCCTTGCAAAAAACGCCGGGAAGGAGTATCCGGCAGGCAGCGCAATCACTGAAACGGTCAGCACTAGCAGTGACGGTGTCATCCCTTGTTCATCGCCTGTTGAGTGGCCGATTGGAATCAAGAACGATGCCGGTGTTTTCACTCCCGCCACCCAGCCTATGTGGATAGCGGAAACCAATGCGGATCCGTATGCTCTCTCTACGCATATCTGGACCAATCCTACACAGGCGCAGGCTACCATCACTTACGTCATGGGTGAGAACCATCCGGCCAACTTCCGCTTCGAGAACAACACATTCAAACAGTACAATTACAGTTCGCCCTGCGTCAAAGGACTCTGGACTGGTGACTATTTCGACATAGACGTTCCCGTCAAGAAAGTCGCCGCAGGAACCACCGTTACTCTCACCATCCCTTCTTACAGCCGAGGCGGCTCCCTGTTCTGGGATGTCGAATATCTCGACGGGGAAGAGTGGAAGTGCAACCGCGAGAGCTTTACGTCTCCTGATGGCCAGTTCACCAAGGACTGCACCCTGATGATAGAACACGGCAACCGAGACGGCTCCTTCGAGGGAATAACTTATAAGGTACAGTTCACCCTGGAGAACGCTATCAAGAGCGGCCATATACGCATTCATCTCAAGGTTGCCGACGGCCACTACGTCTGTTTCCCCTCTGCAACGTACTCCACCGAATGCCGTTATATGTCCGAAGAAGACTGGCCAGGCCGTGATATCGGCGCGTTCCTCTTCGCTTTCGTCAACAAGAGCGGCAAGACAACAGCACTCTCAGTAGAATGGTAGGAACTATGAGCAAGCGTATTTTTATAATAATAATCCTGAGCCTTGCCGCCACCGTTGCCCTGGCTCAGAATACAGTGAAAGGAACCGTAAGGGATGAGGCCGGATTGCCCCTGCCCGGCGCTTCCGTAGTCATCCCTGGAACCGGTAACGGAGTCGTCACCGATCTCGACGGGCGTTATGAAATCAAGGCCGCACAAGGCGAGACCCTGGAATTCAGCTTTATGGGATATGTCACCAAATCCCTGAAGGTCAGCGGTGAGTCGATGGATATCGCACTCGATCCCGATTCGTCCCTGCTTGAAGAAGTGGTAGTCGTCGGTTACGGTACCCAGAAACGTGTAAACGTCACCGGAGCTGTAGCAACGGTTGATTATTCGAAAATAGCTGATTCCCGTCCAGCAACGACTACGGAATCCATGCTTGCAGGAGCATCTGCGGGCTTGTACGTAACACAGACTTCCGGTATGCCTGGAGCTGAGGAGATGGTGATGCGTGTCCGTGGCGTCGGTACCCTGAACAATTCTGCTCCGCTCGTTATCGTGGACGGTTTCGAGGGTACGATCAACAACGTCAATCCTCAGGATATTGCATCAGTCAGTGTTCTCAAGGATGCCGCTTCCTGTGCCATATACGGCAACAGGGGGGCCAACGGTGTCGTGCTGATTACCACCAAGGAGGCCAAAGAAGGCCGTTTCAGTATAGAATATACAGGAATGGCGGCATATCAGGAACCCGAGCATTACTTCGGCGTTATCTCCAATTATGCCGACTATATGGAGTTTATCAATGAATCAGCCTGGCAGGTGGATAAATCCCAGCCGTTCAGCCAGACCATGATAGATCTCTGGCGTGAGAAGGAAAAGGACCCCAACGGCATTTCCGATTCCGGCTATCCGAACTATGTTGCCTATCCCAACACCGACTGGATGAAAGCCATGTTCCAGCCCGGAATCTATCAGAAGCATTCCCTTTCCGCTTCCGGTTCCACCAAACAGACGAAGTTCCTCATCTCTGCCATGTGGATGGACAATCCGGGCGTAATCGCCAATACCGAGAATAAGAGGATATCCTTCCGCACCAACGTGTCGTCGAAGCTTAACAGCTGGCTGGAGGTCGGAGCACGCTTGTTCGGTTACCGAAACGACCGGCAGCTCAGCGATGTTACGGGTTCAATGACACTTCTTTCCCGCGGAGTTCCCGGCATCTATCCTTATTATGACGGGAAGTACGGCTGGATGGAAAACCCGGAGCAAAGCTCGGAATCCCGCAACAACCTTTACTTCTTCTATCGTTACAAGGGCAATGTCACTTCGCATTACATCAGTGCCACGCCCTACATCAACGTGTATCTGCCTTTCGGCATCAAATACAACGCGTCCTTCGGGTACACTCTTACCGAGTCCCTCAAGAAACAGCATCCCACGACCGGTGATGCATACTCATTCAGCCGTGACACCTGGGCATACTTCTATGATGACCTGAGCAAACTCAAACTTACTTATACCCAGGACCACACGTCACGCTGGACTTTCCAGACCAACTTCAGCTGGAACAAAGAGTTCGGCAAGCACGAACTCGGCGCCATGGCGGGATTCGAGGCGTACGAAGTGAACCAGCAGAGTTTCGACGCCTCCAAGACCGGGTTTGAAAACGATGTCCTTGATGAAATGGACAACGTGCTGAATCCCACCGGCATAGGTGGCTCGCAATCGAGTTGGGCGGCAGCTTCATTCTTCGGGCGTTTAACCTATGCTTACGCTTCCAAATACCTTGCAGAAGTCAACCTTCGCTATGATGGTTCATCCCGTTTTGCCGCCAGGAGCCGCTGGGGCCTTTTCCCTTCGTTCTCCCTTGGCTGGCGAGTGAGCGAGGAAGACTGGATGAAAGGCAGCGGAGTTGACAATCTCAAGCTGCGTGCCTCCTGGGGACGTCTTGGAAACAACTCCATCGGCAACTACGACTATCTCTCTACTTATGCTTCCGGTTATACCTATCCGTTTGGCGGCAAGTTGAGCGCTGGTTCGGTAGCATCTCTTTCCAACGACCTGTTGAGGTGGGAAACTACTACATCACTCGACTTTGGCCTTGAGTTCGCAACATTCCGCAACCGGCTCACCTTCGAGGCTGACTGGTACAGGCGAGTGACCGATGATATTCTTTACAAGGCCCCCGTATTTGCAACCATTGGCAATAAGGGTGCCCCATGGCAGAACCTCTGTCAGGTGATGAATCACGGTCTGGAACTTACCCTCGGCTGGAGCGATACCGTAAACGGTTTCCATTATGGCGTATCGGGCAATTTTACCCGCAACTGGAATCAGGTCAGCAAGTACAACGGTCCGCTAGAGGCCGGATGGGTGACGGATGTCAATGGAATCCGCACCTATCAGACCAACATCGGTGACGTTTCCACCGTTGTCGACGCTGCCCGCCGCACCATCGAGGGACGGCTCATCAACGAGTACTTCGTTGCCAATGTGTATAATGGCGACGGCTCGTATTTCTTCTCCGACGGCTCTGTCAATCCCGCCGGCGGCCCTACGGACGGTATGATACGTACTCCGGAGGATATGGCCTGGCTCGAGGCTATGGTAAAGGCCGGAAATACCTTCCTCCCCAACAAGACGATAGGGAAGAAGGGCATCTGGTACGGTGATTATATCTATTCCGACGTCAACGGCGACGGCATCTTCGGCGACGCCAACGACTATACTTTCCAGGGTGTCGCCCAGACCCCTAAGTTCTTCTACGGATTTAACCTTGAGGCTTCCTGGAAGGGAATCGATGTGAGTGCCCGCTTTGCAGGTGCCGGCGGGGGAGCGCGCTACTGGCGTTATGTAGGCTACAACGCATACTCCACAGACGCCAAGTTTACCCTTCCCAAGAAGATAGCTTACGACCACTATTTCTATGATCCCGAAACTCCCGACGATCCCAGGACCAATATCGTTTCCAAAAACGGTCGTCTTACGATGAATTACGGAAGCGAACAGAATGGAGCCAACATCTACTCCAATCTGTTCCTCTACAAGACGGATTACCTCAAGCTCAAAAATGTCACCCTTGGCTACACCTTCCCCAAGAAACTTATCAATAAGATTGGCATTTCCAACCTGAGGATTTTCCTCACCGGAGACAACCTGTTCACGTTCACCGACTATCCCGGAGTCGATCCGGAATTTACGGACAACATGAACTACTATGCCAACCTGAGGCAGTATACTTTGGGCGTAAACATCAAATTCTAAGACGGTTATGAAAAGGATATACAGTTTTTTGCTTTGCACTGCGGCCATTGCTGCTCTCGTGTCCTGCAATGATTTCCTGGACCGTGCACCCTATAACAAGAACAGTTCGACGTCTATGTTCTCCTCCGCCCTGCTCGCAGAGAGCGTCGTCAGCGGAGCGTATTCCAACATAATCTGGGACTACATAACTACCGACGCCCTCAACTTCGATGCGTTTTCTTCAGTTGTGGATCCTAATTACGACATCGTTGACCTAAAATATCCCTACCTCAGAGGGACGGTCCTCTCCAACCACAGTATGTTTACGACCTACTGGAAGCGTTTCTATGAGGGTGTAAACCGCGCCAATGATGTTATCAACAACATCGGCAAAGTCCCCGACATGGACGAGGGGCTCAAGGCTCAGAGAATTGCGGAATGCAAGTTCCTCCGTGCCTATCACTATTACAGGCTCAACTGCCTATGGCAAGGGGTCCCTTACTACGATAAGAATCTCGCCCCGGATGAGTATGTGAAGCCTCGCGAGAGTGCGGAAACAATCTGGGACAATATTATCAAGGATCTTGATGATTGCATCGAATGCGAAACTCTTCCCACTAAATATGCCTCCGGCAGTCCTGACTACGGACGCGTGACCAAGGGAGCCGCCTATGCCCTTCGTGGCAAGGCTCACCTCTGGAAACAGGAATGGAAACTCGCAGAAGACGACTTCCGTGCCGTGATGGATTGCGGATACAGTCTCTTTACCAACGGCTCTTATGCCGATCTCTTCACTCTTGCCAATGAGCATTGCGACGAAATGATATTCTCGGCACAGATGGTTGAGCAAGAGGGCAACGGCAATGTGTTCAGCCGGTCGTTTGGCAACTATTGCACAACCGGTTACGCTTATTGCAACCTTGTACTCAACACTCAGTTCGCCGAGTCCTTCACCGAAAAGGACGGCAAACCGTTCGACTGGGACAACTACCTGCCCGGTTACAACGCTCTTCCACCCAAGGCCCGCAGTGCATATTTTATGCGTAATAATATGACTGACGCCGAGAAAGCGACCGTTTCTGAATATGGTGCCGACCTCTCGCTTTACGACCCGGCAGGAAACGAAGCCAGGGTGGCTCTTGCCTATGCCAACAGGGATCCCCGCCTGGCGGCCATTGCCATTACCCCTTATTCCACATATTCGGGAGGCGCATCCGGTGCAGCCGTGAATTACACTTACCGTTTCCCTTACCGTGACTGGGCCTCTCCCTCCCTTGACCTGAACAACTGGACTACAGCATATATGTTCTATCCCGTCCGCAAATTCGTCACTTCCGGCAGGGATTGTATAAACGTCCTTTTCAATCCTGTGGATATACCGATTATCCGTTTTGCTGACGTTTTGCTGAGCCTTGCGGAAGCTGTCAACGAGCAGGGTAACTGGCAGGAGGCCGTCACCTATGTCAATATGGTTCGTTCCCGTGCGGGCGTTGCCCTTTTGAATGCACCTGGAAACACTTGGACGGCAGTCTCGGGCGTTGAAGATATGCGTGGCCGCATCCGCGACGAGAAGCGCTGGGAGCTCGCCTGTGAGAGCCAGCTTTACAACGAGGAACTCCGCTGGGGCACCTGGAAGGATACCAAATTCGCATCCGGCAACGGTCTGCTACAGGTCTGGGGCGATCCGCTCTATGAGTATATCTGGGGCGGCAACGCCTACTACAAATGGGCTATACCCCAAAGTGAGAAGGAGAAGAACACCAACCTTGATCAGAACGATTATTGGAATTGACAATGTTAAGGATGAATTCCCTGATTACTTTGCTGGCCATCCTCTGCCTGGCCTCCTGTAACCCCGTCAAACCGGACGACAAGGGGAACACCGGAGGCTCCGGAGAGCAGAAGGCACTGTCGCTTACCGATTTTGCCCGGCTCAACCAGTCGGAGGGAGAACTGAACTCCCATTCCGACGGATGGGACCGTTCCGTCCTCAAGATGGACTACAGCACCCTTGTCGAGGTTACCAATAATGTTCAGTATCCCCATTATCCCCGCCTCAGGACCCTTCCTGACGGCTCCTATATCCTTTTCTGGCAGACTTCGTCAGTATCGGACGCCAATGGTAAGGATACTCATTATGCCTTGAGCAAGGATCTGAAGAACTGGACCTATATGGGCAATCTCTGGAAGAGTTACAATGTGGTAACGTCCATCGGAACGAACGACGTACGTTATTTCACAAATGCCAACGGACTTGTCCTGTCAAGCGGCGAGCTTCTGGTGGTTGCGGCCTTCCGTGCCGTACACGCTTACGGCAAGTTTGATGCCCAGGCCGACCAGGGCCTTATCGTGAAGAAGAGCAAGGACGGAGGAAAGACCTGGTATGGCGAAACAGAGATTTATCACGGACCCTGCTGGGAGGCGCACTTGATTGAGTTGCCTTCAGGCGAGATCCAGTGTTTCTACTCCGAGAGCCGTCCCTGGATCAGTTCCAGCCACTCCGGGACCGGAATGGTGTGGTCCAAGGACGGAGGCGCGACCTGGGAACCTGAGCTCGGTTCCCATTTCAGGGTGATGCGCAAGCACTGGTGGAATTTTAAGCCGAGTAACACCTCCTACGGCAGTATGTATTGCTACACATACCAGATGCCCGTAGGAGTCATCCTCAACGGCAGCAAGCAGTTTGCCTTTGCTATGGAAAGCGCCAACCAGAGGGTGGCCAATTCTTCCGGCGGAACAAACGATCAGTTTTCCATTGCCCTCGCTTTCTCTAAGGAGGATGGTGTCTGGGAGAATCTGGTCGATGACGAAGTGCTGCCTCCCGAGCAACGTATTGATTCGCTCGTTCCCCGTGGGGCGGCTCCTTATCTGGTTCAGTTCCGTTCGGGCGAATGCCTGCTGGCTTACGGCGGTACCGACGGCAAGCAGCACCTGATGTTTGGCCGGCCCGATGCCCGTCAGTGGGGGGCCGCCTTCGACGGTCTGCCCTACAAAGGCAGTTGGGGAGGTTTTGACCTGACATCTTCTCATCAGGTTATTTCCTATATGCGCGATTCCCGTGTATCTGCGGAGGAAGCCTGCATACAGATTGCCCGCTTCAATCTGGACCACGACATCAAGGCATCCGGCCATACTGTTAAGATTGATGCTGACAATTCTGACTGGAGCACCGTAGATGATGCCCTTTTCGTTGGCAGCAAGGGCAATGCCCGTGCTACACTGCGTTGCTCTGCCGATGCTGAAAACCTCTATTTCCTGGTTGAGGTGTTCGATGAGAAGTTGTCCAGGAGCGATTTCTGCACGCTATATCTGTGCAACGGAGATAAGTTCGGCGGCTCTTCAAGGCGTATCAAGGTCTATCTTGACGGCCTTAAAGGCGTCAGCAACTTTGCGGGCAGCTGGAAGGAGATAAGCGATTCCAAAGTGAACGCAAAATCAGCATACGATGGCAATCCCACCTCTCTGGACGATACCGACAACGGTTATCTGACAGAGATTTGTGTGCCTCGCAGTGAGTTGCCGATATCCGGTGGGGAAATCCTCGTGAACTTCTCCATCTTCGATGCCGCCGCCAATTCAGAAGATTCAATCAAAGATACCAACTCACCCGCTGGTTGGCTCAAAATCAAAGGATTATAATGAAAAGGATATTTACGTTCCTGCTGGCCTGTGTGGCCGTTTCTGTTATTGCGATTGCCGCTCCCAAGCCTCGTTGGAGTGCAGAAAAGGCAAATGCCTGGGCTGCAGACAAAGGCTGGATTGTCGGATGCGACTATGTGACGTCCAACGCTATCAACCAGATAGAAATGTGGCAGGAAGAGACATTCTCTCCTGAATTGATTGACCGCGAACTCGGTTATGCCGAAAGCATCGGATTCAATACTGTCAGGGTGTTCTTCTCTCATCTTGTTTACTTTGACAATCCACGTGAGTTCAAGAAACGTTTCAGCCAGTTCCTGGATATCTGCGAGAAACATCATATCAAGGCTCTTCCTACTTTCTGGACCAACGGAGGCAAGTGCAAGGATCCCAAACTCGGCCCCCAGCCGCCCAGCCGCAAGGGTGTGCACAACTCCGAATGGTGCATGGTGCCCGGTACGGAATGGGTAAACGATCCTTCTACCTGGCCCAAACTGGAGAGAATGGTCAAGGATATTCTCTGCACATACAAGAACGACAACCGCATCTTGATGTGGTGCCTTTACAATGAGCCCGAGAATCTGCGCCGTGGAGTCAAATCATCTGTTCCTCTCCTGAGCGCAACCTTCCGCTGGGCCAGGGAAGTCAATCCTTCCCAGCCCCTTACGGCACCAATCTGGAGACCAGTCGGAGAAAAAGGCACATCCCTTCCGGAGGTAAGTTTCATTCTGGAAAACAGCGATGTGATATCATTTCATTGCTACAAGAACCCCGAGGTGACCGAGAAGTTCATAAAGACCCTCCTTCCCTACGGCAGGCCGCTTATCTGTACGGAGTATATGGCACGTACTCTCGGGTCCACTTTCGAGGGGTGTATGCCGGTATTCAAGAAGTATAATGTGGGTGCCATCAACTTTGGCCTTGTGACGGGCAAGCTCAATTGCCACTATCATTGGAACAAGACAAAGGACGGAGTGGAGATTCCCTGGGATAATGAACCTGAAGTTTGGTTTCACGATATATTCCGCGAGGACGGCACCCCCTTCAGTGAGGCGGAAATCGCGTTCATCAAATCCCAGACAGGCGTCAAATGAATCTGAAAGCCGCATATTTACTGCCCTTGATGCTGTGCGCCTGCACCGGGAATGGACTCCCGGAGCAAGTGCCAGGAGACGTGGATTTGCGTATCATCCCGGATACAGAAGCCACCAGGACAACTTTGAGCGATGCAAATTCTATGGTTTGGGAAGACGTCACCGACAGGATAGGTGTCTGTATCCCGGCCCGATCGAGCGGAAACGTTCTGGCGGAGTCGTCCAGAGTCGACGGGAAAATGGTTTTCAGCGCTACCGTCCCGGCTCCGCGAACGGGCAACAAGCTGTTCGCCTATTATCCTTATTCGGAATCAATCAAGGGGACGACTGCAAGGTTTACCTTGAGCATTCCGGATGAGCAGACTCAGGCGTCTGCCGGCAGGTATAATGGTTCCTGCAATCCTATGGTTGCCGAACCGTACGTGTTCGGCGACAACCTCACCACAGACGCGCTTAGATTGGCATTCCGCCTCTGCGGCGGCATCCTGTCGTTCGACATTTCCGATTCTTCTGGCTCTTACGCCGGAGAAGCTATCACCGGAATCAAGTTCGTTTCTCCCAAAGGGACCGTGGCCGGTACTTTCATAGCGGACTCTGAGAACTTTTCGGCCGATGCCTTTTCGATGACTGCAAGCAAAGGAAGTGTGTCTGTTACTCTCGGTGAGGCTGCGCTCCCCGGCAGCGGAAGTATTTATCTCACCGTGCTTCCGGGTACTTATACCGGAACCCTTACCGTCAGTACGACCAACTATGATTTCGTGTTCCCTGACCGAGCCATAACTTGCGGGAGGGCAACGTTGAAGCAGTATTTGGTCGACTTGTCGAAGGCAGGTTCCCTCACCTACAAAGGTTCTGTTACCCTTACACCGTTCCAGGAACTGAATGCGGGGGACCAGGAGATCAATTCTCATGCAGGAGAGTGCTCAGGAGCAACTCTTATGCGCAATTTCCGCACTTGCGTGGAACTCGGGCCTTCGTTCGGAATGGATGCTCCCAACTATCCAAGGGTGCGCAGCATGGCAGACGGCAGTTTTCTCCTGACCTGGCAACAGAGCGACGTAGACGGCGATGCCAACGGTATGGACGTGTATTATGCCCTCAGCCCCGACGGTATCAACTGGGAAAACAAAGGTTTCCTGTTCCAGAGGGTACGCGGATACTCCACGCCCAACGGCAGCAATACCAAGGTCTACACGAACGGCAATTCCATCGTACTGGCGAACGGATATGTCTGCGCCGTCGCATCTTTCCGGCCATATTCCTTCTACAACAAGCCCGAAAGCCAGTTGTACAGCGGCATAGAACTCAAGCGCAGCGCCGACAACGGCAAGACCTGGACAACCACTGCGAAGGTTATCCACCGCGGCCCTAACTGGGAAGCTCACCTGGTGCAGAAACGCAGCGGGCGTCTGGAGTGCTATTTTTCTGAAAGTCATCCTCTTATCAGTAGTAGTAACTCCGGAACGGCAATGGTGTATTCCGACAACAACGGTTCCACGTGGCTCCCGGCCCTCGGCACCAACCCATGGTCGTCATATTCACCTATTCATGCAATCAGGCATAACTGGCCCGCGGACTCTGCATATCCGGAACGTTATACCGACCAGATGCCGGTGCTCATCCAGCTTAACGGCAGCGACCAGATGGCGGGCGTCTTCGAAACGGTCAAGTCATATAATGCCTCGACCAACAAGGTGTCCTTCAAAATATCGGAATCATGGTCTCCTGCGGACGGCAACTGGCCGGATCTGGCGGACGGCCCGGACGGATGGAGAGGGACCGGCGGTGAAGTATACAGCACGGACGCGGCCTATTACAATCCTACCCTCGCATCATCCGGGACTGCACCCTATATCATTCAATTCCCTTCGGGTGAAACGGTCGTATCGTATTCCAACGGCCGCCAGTATGGTATGATCGGAGATGAGATGGCCAGGAACTTCTCCGGCCTATTCCAGTTTACCAGTGAAAGCGGCTGTTCCTGGGGCGGCCTGGACGTATGCGGAAGCCACGAAATGATGGCGGCCGTCCGCATCGCACGCGGCGGGGACGACAGCACATCCAATCCTCCGGTCATAACGCTTGCGCGCTATGCCCTTAATCACAGCATAAGCGCCACCGGCCGAACGGTAATCGCCGATGGAGTCAATACTGAATGGGCAGCGACTGACGAGGCGCTTTTCGTCGGTTCGAAATCTCAGGCGCAGGCCACCTTGAGGTGCTCTTCAGACCCGAATAATGTATGTTTCCTCGTTGAGGTGATGGATGAGTCCTTGAGTTCTTCCGACTATGTTTATCTGGACCTGTCGGCTCCCGGTTCTTCTCTTGGTGGAGGTGCCAGGCGTATCAAACTCAGCAAGGATGGACTCGGTTCCGTCAGCCGCTGGGATGGATCGTCCTGGGTCGCTGCCGGCAGCACCGGTATTTCTGCGTCATCTGCCATCGCTGACGGACAGGGCTGGCTTGCAGAAGTGTGCGTACCGCGCAGTGCCATCGAAATTTCTTCATCGGGAGAACTCGCCGTCAACATAACTCTCTTCGAGAGTTCTGTGTCTACCACCGACGCCCTGAGAGATGCAAACCTGGTAAATTGGATAAAAATTAAGAACTTATGATACACGTTCGAATGTTGATCTGTATTTTGCTTCCTTGTTTGGCTCTGGCTTGCCAGAAGCCTGAACAGCCGGCGCCTGTTCAGGAAAAATCCCTGGTCTTGGAAGCGGGATTCCGTTCAGGCAGCAAGACATCCCTGAACGGCCTTACCTGCACCTGGACTGATGGAGACGCCATTGTCGTCAACGGGCAGTCATCAACCGGCATCGAGATTCTGGAGTCCGGTAAGAAGGCGCGTTTCACGATGCCGCTTGTGGACGCACCGTATCATGCGATATACCCCGCGTCGGCTTACAATGACGGTTCATATTATCCTTCTTCAGGCTATTACGGGACGGTAACCGTTCCGGATGTACAGTCTTATGTTCCGGGATCCTTCGATCCGGCTTCCGCCATAATGGTCGCGGCGGAGGAAACAGGCCCCGGCATTGACTTCGTTCACGCAATGTCGTATCTTCGGCTTACGGTGAATGGTGGATCCGACAGCCATGCTATTGCCGAAATCAGCATTTGGGCCAATTCCGGAGAGGATTTGAGCGGACAGTTTAAGTTCGATCCTTCTATCCCCGGCCTGATTGCGAGCGGAAAAAACGGAAATAAACTTACCGTTGACTGCGGCGCCGGCGCTGCCCAGGGCAATCCCATTGTAATAACCCTGCCTTCCCAGGTTTACCAGACCGGTATATCCATGAGGATCAAGGATGTTAAGAATCACTATCAGGTAATCAAGTCTCAAAAGCAGTTCAATGCGGAAGCGGGAAAGATTTACGAAACCAGCGTTCAGTTCAATCCCACCGGTACCCTTATTGACGGTGAGGCTCCAGGATCGGCTTCCGGCAAGAAGACCAGGATACTTTTCGTCGGAAACAGCCATACTCTGGATGCTACGGACCTTCTTCCCCTCATACTCAATCACGAGGGAGTACGCAATGTGGAACTGACCCGTTGCTATCACGGAGGCTGTTATCTGGTGGCTTACAACAAGAATTTCGACCAGACTAATTATGTGGGTCTGACCACATGGGAGCCAGGCCAGAATTTCTGGAACGGGACGATTGAATACCGGAGCTCTCTCCGGGACATTTCCGCAACCGGGCCTTTCGACATAATTGTAATCCAGGAATACTCCGGAGGCGAGCATGCCTGGACGTGGAGTGACACCGAAAAGGAGGCTATACACGGTCTCGTGTCGAAGTTGAGAGAAGCAAGTCCTGATGCGGAATTCGTCTACTTCCAGTCCCATTGCTGGGCGACGAACCACGATGTCGTCCAGAGCCGCTTCGGAGGCAGCAACGTGACTCAGTTCGAGACCGTGGTCCGCGAGAATTCATCCCATGTGATGGACCCGGCGGAAGGCTACCCGTTCAAACGGATAATCTCTACCGGAGCCTTGCTGCAGAATCTTCGTACCACAGGCTTGAAGGCAGTTCATCCGGACGACTTCTGCCGTGGAGACCATATTCACCTGGATTACGGAATGCCGCGCGCTGCCGCTTCTCTGCTGATATGGAAGACGCTCATTACACCCCTTACGGGTATTCAACCGGAAGGGGTCAGCTTCCGCTTCACCGAATTCTATCCCAATCCCCAAAAGTATTCCACTCCGCTTACCGATGACAACATCGCCGTAGTGTTGTCTGCTGTAAATGCCGCATATAACGACCCTTACCATATTACGGACCTCAGTTCTTATACCGGCGCTCCGCAATATGTCGATAATCCGGGCAGTGTTTGCCTGAACGACACTGGCGTGGAAGTGAAACCCGTGGCTTTCCCGGTGCGTTTCCCTCTCAGTGACTGGGACGGTACTGGTTGCCAGTTCCTCTGGGGGCCTCTGGGAATCTGGTTCTCCGCACAGCCTCAGGCATTCGCCAAGTGGGTGAGCGTAAGCAGGCCAGTTGACAATTTGATGTACAACAGAGGATTTTTCACTTCCGGAGGATATTCCGTTACCCTGAATTCGATCTGGACGGGAGATTATTTCGAATTTGTCATTCCGGTAAAGAATTTCAGGGCTGGTACTACAATACGGTTCAGCGCTCCTTTCTATACCCGCCAGGGTCCGTGCTTCTGGTATCTGGACTATCTGGACGGTGACGAATGGAAGTGCAACACCTCTGAATGCCATACCTGGGACGGCGCATTCAAGCGCGACGCCACCTTTTCGATAGGTTATGGAACTACAACCATAACGGCTGACTGTACTTTCGAACACGGTGTGCCGGAAGGATTCCTGCGTTTCCGCCTGCGTTGCGCAGACGGAAGCATCCAGGCGGCATCCTCCGGAGCCGTACAGCGCTCGACTCCGAATATTGAAAGCGGTGCTTATTCCTGTGCGTTTTATTTTACTGGAGACCAAAGCCTGAGTTTCTCTATGGTTTACTAAAACAATTGAAAACATATGAAAACAAACCCATCAAATCTGTTCTATACATCTCCGGACACGGTCTGGTACGCATTAAGGGAAGACAGTCTCCTGTGCCAGTCTTCAACGCTCCCCGACCTTGATGAGGGACGGCACGATTTCAATTGGAATTATTAATCTTACACTGCATATGAACACAAAAACCATCATCAAGCCGTATAAGGCTCCGGACTCTTTCTGGTCTGCATCTGAAGAGGAAACTATCCTCTGTCAGTCTAATACTCTTCCCGATCTCACGGAAGGAGAAGATAATTTCGAATGGATTTAAACTTGAGCAGGTTATGAAAAAGAGTGTATTAGTTGCAGGCCTTGTCCTGACTGCAGTACTCGCATCCTGCGAGAAGAAGATCGAAAGTGTTCTTGTTCCGTCCGACAGCGTGCAGCTGGAGGCGACATTCGTATCCGACGCCAAGACGTCCCTGGACGGGCTCGTATGTTCCTGGAGCAATGACGATGCGGTTGTCGTAAATGGTGAAACATCCACCGGAGTAGAGGTACTTGCCGGCGGCAAAGTCGCAAAGTTCACGTTCCCCATCATCGACGCTCCTTATTACGGAATCTATCCGGCATCGGCTTACGTTGCAGATTCTTTCCAGCCCGACAATGCCAAATACGGCAGCGTAGTTGTCCCCAAGGTTCAGAATTGGGTTAAAGGGTCCTTCGATCCGGCGGCCGCCATTATGGTTGGCCGGCAGGATGAAGAAGGTAAGGGAATTGCATTCAGCCATGCCATGTCCTATATCAGGTTCATCATTACTAGCAGCACCGACACTGATGCTATTGCCGAAATCCAGATTGGCGCTACGGCCAGCGAGAACCTGAGTGGAACGTTTACGTATGATCCGGAGACCTCTTCAATCGTTGAGGATCGCTTCAACGGCAATCCGATCATCGTTGACTGCGGCGCAGGAGCACCTCTGGGAGAACCAGTAGTCGTAGCAATCCCCGCCAAGGTCTATTCCCAGGGTTTGAGTATCCGCATCAAGGATGTCAATGGACATTATCAGGTACTCAAGTCTTCCAAAGAGTTTGTCGCCCACGCAGGTGTCATTTATCCGGCCGCCATCACCTTCGCTCCCACGGGAACGCTTGTAGACGGAGGCATTTATTCCATAGCCGATTGGGCTTCCGTTGCAGAAGCCATAACCGCCGGTGATGATTTTACAGGCAAGACCCTAACCCTGATGGAAGACCTTGAGGTTGCGACTTATTTCCAGTATGCCAACGGCGTATTCAACGGCACGTTTGACGGAAACGGCCATAAGCTTACTGCAAACGCCAATATGTGGCCTCTGTTTGCTGAGGTAGGCCTCGATGGCGTAGTGAAGAACGTTACATTCTGCGGGGCGTTCACAAAGCCCGCCAACCAGGCGGTTGCCGGCAACGCAACCATAGCAAAATTCAACTTCGGTCTCATCCAGGATTGCGTAAACTACGCCGTGACCGACCTGGAAGTCGGAGGCGGCCTGGTGTTCGGCACCATCTGCGCCCAGAACGGCGGTACAGTGAAGAACTGCAAGAACTATGGCAACATCACCATTCACCACACCCCCGAGGGCAATATCGCTCTTTACGGCGGCGGAATATCTGCAATGGGCCATATAATCAAGGGCGGCTCGACAGCCACTACGCTTGATGTCGATGATGAGTGCACCCCCGGAATGTTCATCGGATGCGAGAATCACGGTGATATCTTCATTGAAGGCAAGGGAACATCTTTCACTACCAAGAATGCCGTCGGCGGCATCTGCGGCCAGGTTTATATGAATGGAGTCGTGTTTGACGGATGCAAGAATACCGGGGCCATTACACGTATTTCCAATGGTGAAGGTTCGTCCAACAAGGCCGCGACCGTCGGAGGAATCCTCGGACGCAGCTGTTCGTGGTACACCACCAGTCCCGGAGACAGCGGAGCGCTCGACAACGGCGGAGTGAACGGATTCAACACCCAGATAACCAATTGCACCAACAGCGGAAACATCAAGGTGTTCTGCCGCCACAGCGGTGGTGTGACTAATAACGGCTCCGGTGCCCGCGGCGACTATGCCGCAGGTATCGTAGGCGCTATCATCGGCAAGGGCTCCAATGTCTCCAAGGTCAGCGGTTGCACCAATACGGGTACAGTCGAAGGCGGCTGGACAGCCCTGGATGTCAACTCCTCGTGTACCGGCGGTATTGCCGGTCTTGCGAATGCTACCACATTCACTTCCTGCACTTCAGAATGCGAACTTAAATCTGTCGAGAATTACGCTGTAGGTGCAGCCGGAGGCATTGTTGCTTTCGCACTGGCTGACGTAACCCTGACATCCTGCAATGCCAAACCGGTCATAGCCGTGTATCAGGGTTATAAGGGAGAAACAAAGCGTCATTGTATGCCGGGCCTCTTGATCGGCAACGTCGTTACTTCCGCCACGCTTTCTTCCTGCAAGGCTGGCGGTTCCATCTCAGTTGACGCATCTTCCCTGGGAGTCAATTCTTCCAACTTCAAGAATTTCGTAGTTTCTTCTTATCCTACGGCATCCAAAGTGGCACCCGATGCCTCAGGGGTAATTTGGTATTAATTGAATACGGACTATGAAAAAATCGTTTTTAGCGATTCTGGCTTTTGTCGTCCTTGCGCCTTTTTGTTTGAAGGCGCAGGGCGTCAAGGCCTACGAAGGCAAGATTACTCTTCCTACTTATCTGCTGGATCCGGCTGAACAGGCTCCTATTTTCGAACGGGACTGGAGTTACCAGCGTGCAAAGCGCAGCGTTTATCCGTATCCGCTCAACGACAACATGACCCGTAACCGTCAGGATGTCACATATAACTGCCTGTATATGGAGAACGAGTATGTCGAGTTGTGCGTGATACCCGAGATCGGCGGGCGTCTGATGTATGCTATCGACAAAACCAACGGTTATGACATCTTCTACCATAATCACGTTGTAAAACCTGCTAATGTCGGTATGACCGGTGCCTGGATCAGCGGAGGCGTGGAGTGGAACGTGTTCCATCATCACCGCCAGACAAGCCATATTCCATGTGACTGGCAGATTACGTCGAGCCCGGACGGTTCCAAGACCATTTGGCTTGGCGAAACGGAATACCGCCACAGGATGCAGTGGGCGATAGGTATAACTCTTCATCCTGGTAAAAGTTATATGGAAATCAGCGGTCGCCTGATGAACGGTACGCCAGACAGCAATTCCATACTCTATTGGTCCAACGTTTCCACTCTCGTGGACGAGAACTACGAGATTTGCCTCCCGCAGAGTACGGAGTTCGTAACCTTCCACTGCAAGAACTGGTTCGCGCACTGGCCGGTAACCCACGAGCCCTTCAACGGAATGGATTTCTACAAAGATGGCGTCGACGCCAGTTGGTGGAAAAACCACTACATGAGCAATTCGATGTTCGTCTATGACCAGAAGGCAGATTTCGTCGGCGGATACGACCACGGGCGCCATGCCGGTACGATGCTGACGGGCAATCACAACATCATCAAGGGCGGAAAGTTCTGGCTCTGGGGCCCCAACAGCGAATGGGACACCAAAATCCTTACAGACAACAGCGGACATTATATTGAGCTTATGGTTGGTGCCTATTCTGACAACCAGCCCGACTACAACTGGAACTTCCCCTATGAGACCAAGGAATTCAGCCAGTATTGGTATGCCTTGCGCGACATTGAAGGCGTAAAGGCCGGAGACCGCCACGCTGCGATAAATATGGCACTGCAGGATGGCGGGAAGGTTCTTCTTGGCGTCAACGCGACAGAAAAGATGAAGGGGCTGCACGTGTCTCTTCTGCGTGCCGGCAAGCCGGTATTCGAGGATGTTATTGCCTACATAGATCCGGCAAAACCCTATGTGAAGACGGTTCCCGTCGATGCCGGAGTGCAGGAGCACGAACTGACAATGGTCCTGTCTGATGCCAGTGGCAAGCAGATGCTAAGTTACACTCCGGTGGTGAAGGATCCCGATTCCCCGCTTCCTCCTATCGTTGAGCGCCCCAAAAAGCCGGCCGACATTGCCAATACCGAAGAATGTTACCTTGTCGGCTTGCGTAACCTTCAGTTCCATAATCCTTTCATTGATCCTACGGATTATTTCCTTGAAGTCCTCCGCCGCGATCCGGGCGACACTCGTGCAAACACCCAGATGGGCGTGTGGTACCGCAAGAGGGGAGAGTACGAAAAGGCTGCTTCTTACCTTCGTGCCGCCATCCGCAGGCAGACCAAAGATTATACGCGTCCTAAGGATGCCGAGGCCATTTACAACCTGGGTCTCGTGCTGAAGGCCCAGGGCAAGTACGATGCCGCAATGGATACGCTGTATCGTGCAACCTGGAACTACACTTATAATTCAGGAGCCAATACCCAGCTCGCTCAGATGTATGCTCAGAATGGCGACTGGGAGATGGCGCTTGACCGTCTGGAAGAAGCCCTTGCTTACAATGGACGCAACTTCCAGGCTCTTGATTTCAAGGGGTTGGTGCTGGAGAAGCTCGGCCGGCCGGCAGAAGCCCAGGCCTGCTTCAAAGCCGTTCTTGAATCCGATCCTGTCAACGCAATGGCGCTGTGTGAGACTGCTTCGCTTGTTGATTTCCACAAATTCATGCGAGAGCAACCGGAGAGCTATCTGGAACTGGCTATCCTCTATTGGCACAACGGATTCAAGGACAGGGCACTGACCCTGTTGAGGGATATCGACGTAAGGGTGGCATACCCGACCGTAAAGATGTATATCGCCTATCTTACAGGAAACGATGCCCTGTACCGCGAGGCACTCGACCTTCCGGTCGGCTACTGTGCACCTTTCCGCCTTGAGACGATCGATGTGCTTGCTAAAGCAAAAGAGGCTTGTCCGGACAGCGAGAGGCCATATTATTATCTCGGCAATCTTCTCTACAATATCCAGCCCGACAACGCCATTGCCGAATGGAAGAAATGTGTGGAAATGAATCCCGCCGACGATCTTGCGTGGCGCAACCTCGGATGGGCCAACTGGCTCCATACCAAAGACTATGCAGAAGCGGCCAGATGCTACAAAAAGGCGATTGAACTGAATCCGGCACCGTTGTATCTCGAGGAGTGCGACCAGGCTATGGAAGCGCTCAAGGCTCCTGTCAGCGAACGCTATGCTCTTCTCAAGTCGCACCACGATACCGGCGTAAAGCGCTATTATCCCCTTGCGCAGGAGGTAATTCTCGGCACCTATGAAGGGGATTATGACTACGTTCTGGACCTCCTCGACAAGTGCTATTTCCCCACCCGCGAAGGCGTGGCAAACTTCCACGACAATTTTGTCGACGCCTGTGTCCTTGCCGGTCAGAAGAAGTTTCGTGAAGGTGATTATGAAGGTGCCATTGCCTTGTACAACAAAGCTTTCGAGTATCCCGAGAACCATCAGGTGTTCCTGGTGAACGAGCGGGCGACGCATGATGCCCAAATTAACTATGAACTTGGACTCGCTTACGAGAAACTTGGCAATGTCGACAAGGCCCGGGAGTATTTCCAGCTTGCTGCAGATCAGGATTTCAACCTGAAAGGAAGCAAAGATTTCCGTTACTGGACCGGGCTGGCGCTCGCCAAACTGGGACGCAGGAGCGAGGCCCGCGACCTCTTCAAGAATATGGTGGCAGAAGGGAAGTCCCGCGTTATAACCGAGTATATCAACTTCTATGGCGCTGAAGGTACTACAGGGGCTACTGTAGAAGGAAAGAACTCTGCGGCATACTATACGCAGGCTCTGGGCCAGCTTGGACTTGGTCACAAGGGCCAGGCGCGCAGGCTCCTGAGAAAAGTTCAGGAACTCAAGCCCGACCACCTGTGGGCGAACGAATTGCTCAAATGATACTTCTGAGATACATCAAACCCGACGCATGTGAGTTGGAGGGGAGGCCGTTCGTCCTCCTCTCCGGCTCGCCGTCCGGCGACGAAGGGATTGAAGATATCATCGTTGAGGATCCGGTGGAATTCTAATACTCAAACCTCAACTCATCGACATAGAGTACGCTGCCGGAGGCGCCGGTCTGGTAGGCGCCGAGGCGGCTGCCGGTGAGGGTGAAGGAGGCGTAGCGGGGCGTTTTGCCGTTGCGGTAGGTGAAGGGGATGTCGAAGTGGACGTATCCGGAGGTGCCGCGCTTGATGACAAGAAATGCGCGGCCGATGATGTGGGGGTCTTTTTCGGCGTCGATGAAGCCGTCGCGGTGCGTGACCTGCTGATAGGGTTTGTCCCAGTCCATGAGGAGGACTTCTATGAGGGCTTCGTCCATCTTGCCGGACATGCTTTCGTATGGGGCCTTGGCGTTGTTGATTTTCTTAGGGATGTAGTGATAATAGCCGCTGAGGCGCTTGGGGCGGGCGGTGAAGGGGGCGCCGAGAAGGCTTTCCGCGCCTTTCATTTCCACCATCCTGATGAATTTGCCGCTGTACAGGTTGCCGGCGACGAAGGCCCAGGCAATCTTCTTGCTCTCGATGCGGGCTGCGGCCTTGCCCTCGCCGGGCACTGCCACGTGCTTGTATTCCGGGCTGACGCTGGTCATGCCAAGTGTGTGCAGGCCTGCGTTGCCGCTGTCCCAGATCCGTTGCGAGGGACTTGCATCGGCGGCGTACGGATACCATACGCCTTTGGTTTTGCTCCATTCATCAAACCCCATATTGTACAGCTGGGGCCCGTCCTGGGCCTGGAGCCGGCCGGCCAGAAGTCCTGAAATAAATGCGGCGGCAAGTATGAGTTTAGCCTTTCCCATAGTGCAAAGTTAATAATAATCCTTAACTTTGTGGTATGAAGAAGTGTTGGATAAGCGTGCTTGCAGCGCTGGCAATGGCTTTGCCGGTGAGTCTTTCGGGGCAGAACAATCCGTATGAGCTCAACGACGAGTGCTATTCATATTTCATAAAGGCCGACAGGCTTGCCGGCAAGGAGGGCTTCGAGGAGGCCAATGCAGACTTCCTCCGCACCGCCCTTGAGAATTCCGACAAGAAATCCCAGGTCCTCTATTATGTCCTCAAACTTAAAGACTGCACCCGCCGTACGGATATATCCGGAGAGGATGTACTTGAAATCCATGAGCAGCTCAAGGACATATCGCTCAGGATGGGCTACAAGCAGTATTTCTATCAGTCATATGAGTTCGCCAAGAACTATTTCTTCAACAACCGCCAGCACCTCAAGACCCTGGAACTCATAAACGAGATGCAGGCCATAGCTGCCGAGCGGGGTGACGATTATGGCAAATGGGCCTCTGCCAGGGAAATGGCCGCGATTTACGGGAATTACGGCGACCGCGGCACGCAGCGCAAGTATCTGAAAAAAATGCTTGAACTGTACGAGGAGACGGAAGATCCCACGGTCAAGCGCCAGTCCCTTGCCACAGCATATATAGATTTTGCCAATACATACCCGCCCCGCAGCGACTCCCTCCGCCTTTTCATCCAGCGTGCGTGGGTGGAAGCAAAGACCCCGAACGACACGCTTCGCCTGGCGTATGAATCGGCAAAGGTCGGCGCCCTGAACCTGGATCGAAAGGAGTATGAAAAATGGCGTGACGTTTTCCGCGCCTCTCCTTACAAAGGCAGCACATCCCGTTATGCAGGCCCCGTTCTCAATATCCTTGACGACCTGTTTGCCGGAACGCTTACCCCCGCCGACGGCCGCCTCTACAGCCTGCCCGTGCAGGACGCCCGCACCATTGCCAAAGTCGCCGAGAAAATGGGCCGGCACGACGTCGCCGAGCCGATGAAGGACTACTGTCTGGACACCAAGAACGCGGATTTCTCGCATCTGCTCGATATGCAGCTTACCGAACTGGAGGCCCGCTACGGCAACAAAGTCCTCGCGAAGGACCTGGCGCAGAAGTCCAGGCAGGTGCGTATTATTTCCTATTCCCTGTCCGCCCTTCTGCTCATCATATTCATTGCCGCCATCATCTCGATGTTTTTCCGTATACGCGGCCTTCGCAGGCAGCGGGCGAAGGACGAACGTATGATTGCCGAACTCACGCAAGCCAACGAGCGCGCCCGAGCGGCGGACGAGGCCAAGACCCGTTTCGTCCAGAACATGAGCCACGAGGTGCGTACGCCCCTCAACGCCATCGTTGGATTCAGCCAGTTGCTCAGCCTGCCCGACGGCACGTTCCCCCCGGAGGAGAAAGATGAATTCTCGTCGCATATCATCAACAATACCAAGATGCTGACGATGCTTCTGGACGATATCCTCAATGCATCCGCGATGGACTCCGGCAACTACAGCATCATCGTCGAAGACTGCGACTGCAATGCAACCTGCCGCGAGGCCATAAGCAGCTCCGAGCACCGCCTGCAGCCCGGGGTCCAGCTGCACTTCCTCCCCGAAAAGGAAGAATCCTTCGTGTTCCGCGCCGACCCGCGCCGTGTCCAGCAGATCCTCACCAACCTGCTTACCAATGCCTGCAAGCATACCTCCAAGGGGGGAATCCGCCTCGGCTACAACCTCTCTGAGACTCCCGGCAGCGTGACCTTCTTCGTTGAGGATACCGGCCCCGGAGTGCCTGCAGACAAGGCGGAAGCGATATTCACCCGTTTCACGAAACTCAACGAATATGTCCAGGGCACCGGCCTTGGCCTCTCCATCTGCCGGGAGATATCCGAAAAGATGGGCGGAAAGGTTTACCTGGATACATCCTATACCGGAGGCGCCCGTTTCGTATTCACCCATCCTGTCGAATAATATGAAGAACAAGTTCTGGAAATCCGTTGCCGGCGTCGCCGTAGTTGCCGGAGCCATAGTCTGGTACGCATCAGATAAATCCGATACCGCGCTGCCCCAGGCCGATCCGGATGCGCCCGCCGTCGTCCAAACCGCCGGCGACGCCCCTGCAGGGCTCGAGATTCCCGCCGCCCCCGGTGGCCGCATAGTCCGCCACGACGCCTACATAAGTTCCTACAACACAAAGACCCTCATCCCCGACTGGGTGGCCTACGAAATTACGGCCGAAGAGGCCGGAGGCCGCAGGGAACGCGGCGGAATAGAGTTCAGGATGGACCCTGACCTTCGCGGCGTCACCCAGGCCATGCGTGAGGATTATTCCGGCTCCGGCTGGACCAAGGGCCACATGATGCCCGCCGCCGACGCCGCCTTCAGCACCTCCGACACCATGGCGGAGACCTTCTATTTCACCAACATCTGCCCGCAGAACGAAGTGCTCAACGCCGGCGACTGGCAGTATCTCGAAAAGCGCGTCCGCAGCTGGGCCAAGCGTTACGGCAGCGTCTGGGTCGTCACCGGTCCCATCGTCGGCAAGAACCGCTACGGCAGGATAGGCGACCGCGACGTCGTCGTCCCCGATTCGTTCTACAAGGCCCTCCTGGTGCGCCGCCCGGACGGTTCCTACAGCGCCATCGCCTTCGTGATGGACAATGACGAGGAACGCTACATGCTCAGGGACTGCTGCATGAGCGTCAATGAACTCGAGACCCTCACGGGCTTCGATTTCTTCCCCGGCCTGGACGACCGCATCGAAGAAAAAGTTGAGGCCAGCGTCAAAAAAACCGACTGGGGTATAAAATAATTTTCTTATCTTTGGGGGCATTATAAATTCTATAATGCAATGCCCAAACTAGAAGACCGGATACTCAAAGAAGGCATCACTTTCGACGATGTCCTTCTTGTCCCCGCGTATTCGGAGGTCCTCCCCAAGGACGTCTCCCTCCGTTCGCGATTCTCCCGCAGCATCAGCCTGGACATCCCTTTCGTCTCCGCTGCCATGGACACCGTAACCGAGTCCGCAATGGCCATCGCGATGGCCACGGCAGGAGGCATCGGCGTCATACACAAGAATATGAGTGCCGAGGCCCAGGCGGCCGAGGTGCGCAAGGTCAAGGCCGCCGGCCTCAGGGTGGCCGCCGGTGCCGGCATCACCACAGACATCCTGGATAGGGTGTCGAAACTGATTGAGGCAGGAGCCGACGCCATCGTCCTCGACTCCGCCCACGGCCACTCCAGAGGCGTAGTGAGTGCCCTCAGGAAGCTCAAGGCTGAATTTCCCGGGACTGACGTAGTAGTAGGCAACATCGCCACGGCCGAGGCTGCGCGGCTCCTGGTCTCCGAAGGCGCCGACGCCCTCAAGGTCGGCATCGGCCCCGGTTCCATCTGCACCACCCGCATAGTTGCCGGCGTGGGTGTCCCCCAGCTCACTGCCATTGCTGACGTAGTCGAGGCAGCGGACGGCATCCCCGTCATAGCCGACGGCGGCCTGCGTTACTCCGGCGATGTGGTGAAGGCCCTCGCCGCCGGAGCCGACTGCGTGATGTGCGGATCGATGTTCGCCGGCACAGACGAGGCTCCCGGTGATATCATAGAAGTCAATGGCAAACGCATGAAGTCCTACCGCGGCATGGGCTCGATAGACGCCATGCAGTCCGGTTCCGCCGACCGCTATTTCCAGAAGGGCGGCGGCAAGCTTGTCCCCGAGGGCGTATCCGCTGCAGTGCCATGCAAGGGGCCCGTCGCCGACGTCCTCTTCCAGCTCGCCGGCGGCCTGCGTTCCGGAATGGGCTACGTCGGTGCGGCCGACATCAACGCCCTCCACGGTGCCCGATTCATCAAGATCAGCCCCGCTTCCCTCCGCGAAAACCATCCCCACGACGTTACAATAACAAAAGCATCCCCCAATTATGCATGACGGAGCAATACTGGATCCTGCGGCTTTCGTTGCATCGCAGGTAGATGAAATCAAGCGCCAGGTAGGCGCCGACCGCGTTATCCTGGGGCTTTCCGGTGGAGTCGATTCCACCGTAACCGCAATGCTGGTGCACCGTGCCATAGGCGACCGCCTCCAGTGCATCTTCGTCGACCATGGACTCCTCCGCAAGCACGAATTCGAGGACGTCCTCGAGTACTACAAGGGCAAGGGCCTGAACGTCAAGGGTGTCAGGGCCGCCGACCGTTTCTTCGCCGCCTGCCGCGGCATCACCGACCCGGAACTCAAGCGCAAGGCCATCGGCAAGACCTTCATCGATGTCTTCGCCGAGGAGGCCAGGCTGGTGGAAGGCGCCCGCTGGCTCGCCCAGGGCACCATCTGGCCCGACATTGCCGAGTCCCATTCCGACAAGGGCGTCGTCAAGAGCCACCACAATGTCGGCGGTCTCCCGGAGGACCTCAAGTTCGGCCTGGTGGAGCCTCTCAAGTACCTGTATAAGTACGAGGTAAGGCAGGTCGGTGCCGAGCTCGGGCTCGACTCCTACATCCTCGGCCGCCATCCTTTCCCCGGCCCCGGCCTTGGCGTCCGCTGCCTCGGGGAACTCACCCCGGAAAAGATCGCCGTGCTCCAGGAGGCCGACAAGATCTGGATCGACGCCCTGCGTGCGGAGGGCTGGTACGACAAGGTCTGGCAGGCCGCCGCCATCTACGTACCCGTCAAGACCACCGGCATCACCGACGGCAGGCGCACCTACGAGGCCGTCATCGCCCTTCGTGCCGTTATCAGTACGGATGCCGTCACGGCGCAGATCGTCCACCTTCCCTGGGAACTCCTCGACCGCGTGCAGCACGACATCATTGAAAAAGTCGACGGCGTCAACCGCGTCGTCTATGACATATCGTCCAAACCTTCAGCAACCATAGAATGGGAGTAGCAGAGCAATACGAAAGCATCAAGGCCTCGTTCCGGGAAGAGTTCGGCACAAGCATCGACTTCCTTCGGGACACCGCGGTCTATCAGACGCCGCTGTACGATTTCCTGCGGCGCATGCCCAAGGGGGGAGACCTCCACGCCCACGCCGATGCCATCCTGCCGATGGCCGAACAGGTGGCGTTCCTCGCCGACCACCCCGAACTCGTCATCACCCCGCAGTGGCAGATCCACTACAGCGGCCTTGGCGCCCCGTACGGCAGCCGGACCATGGCCGAATGCCTCGCCGACGGCCTCACGGTGGAGGATTTCCGCCGTGAATGGACGGTTGCCGGCGCACCCCGCGGGTCGTACGTCTGGGACTGGTTCGAGGGCATCTTCACCAAATGCGGCGCCATCTGCACCACGCCGTCGCTGGTTCAGGATTATTACACCCGCGTGATGCTGTATTATCACTCCGTCGGAGTGGAGTACCTCGAGCTTCGCGTGCCTTTCTTCGGCGGCAGGGAAGACGCCCTGGCCCGCGGGAAGGCGTTCCTGGCGGCACTGACGGAGGTGCGCAAAACGGATCCTCACTTCATGCTGAGCCTGGTGGCCTGCGGCGGAAAGAACGACGTCTGGGACCCCCAGTTCGACATACTGATGGACAATGCCATGTACGTCCGGGAGAATGTGCTGGACGGCGGACGCCCGATCGTCGTGGCCATTGATATCGTCAACGACGAGGACCGCAGTTATTCGCTTGCCCGCTACGAGGAACGTGTGCGGCAGACAGTGGCCTCTCATCCCGGCCTGCGGCTTACCCTGCACGCGGGAGAGAGCCTCCGGGGCGAGAACCGCGAGATAGAGATCGCCCTGCGCTGCGGCATCGACCGCCTCGGGCACGGATTCAACCTTTACCGTTATCCCGAACTGCAGCAGGAGGTGCTCGACAAGGGCATTTGCCTCGAGGTCTGCCCGGTAAGCAACGCCGCATTGGGATACTGTACCGATTTTGCCAGGCATCCGGCCGACGGCTTCCGCCGTGCCGGCATCCCGGTGGTCATCTGCTCGGATGACCCTGCTTATCAGGCGAATTCCGTGCTTGTTGGGGACTATCTGGCCGTTGCCGCGGGATGGGACCTCTCGCTTGAAGAACTGCGCGGATTGTGCCGCGGCAGCATTGAATATGCGTTCCTCCCGGAGGCTGAGAAGGCCTCGCTGCTTGCCTGTTGGGAAGAGCAGTGGCGCGTTTTTGAGAATAAATGATTATCTTTCGAAAAAATTATAGCCTATGAAATCATTGTTCCGTACGGTTTCCGTTCTGCTTCTTGCAGGCACAGCCCTCCTTTCCGCCTGCCAGAACCCGCTTGATGCGGAGAAAGTGTCAATCATCAACTCCGACGCCAAGGCCCAGGCCGAGGCCCTCTCCGCTGCAGCCGACCTGCTCGGCGGCAACAGCGAATACCTCAGTTCGCTCAATTCCATCATCCTCTCACTCGACGGGCTCGACAACGACAATCTTGCAAACATCGTGGACAACCTTGCCTCGATGAAGGGCGCCGACCCGCTGTTCATCAAGGAAATGCTTTCCCTGGCCGCCAGGTATAAACTTGCTCCGGATGAGGCCACGAAGGTTTCCGTCGGAAACAGCATCCTTGCCGCCGCCGCCGGAGAACTCGCCCGTGCCAAGGCACGCAAGGAGGCCTGCGAGGACGCCGCAGCCGCCAAGTCCGAGATGGAGAACACGGTAAACACCCTCAAGGGCAAGCTCAGCGCTCTTCCTGCCGACGCCAAGTCATTCGACGAATACAAAAACCTCACAGCCCAGACAAACAGCGTACTGGCCGATGTGGCGGATTTTGTAAAGCCCTGGTATGCAAATCCTCAGGACCAGATTGACGCATTCACGAACATCGCGTCCAAGCTCGGGGACAGTTTCCTCGGCACTGCAGTGCTTGAGTATGGCAAGTGTGCTGCGACGAGGCAGTCCCTCATCGACCTCCAGAACAGCACGCAGGGCAAAATGGCTAAGCTTTCAGAGCTCGGCGAGGAGAGCAGCAAGGCCCTTCAGGGTCTGGAAAGCCGTCTGGACGGCAAACTCGGCGAGCTTGACACCACCCTTGGCACCCTCTCCGGTAATGTGACCAACATCCTTGCCTCCATGGAATTTGCAGGAGAAGAAGGCCTTCAGGCTTATATAGATGCCGCTGCGCAGAAGGCTTATGAAGATGCTGTATCCTATGTCGATGATTATTTGGATATTCTTATAGAACAGCTTAACGGTCTTTTTGAAGATATCTATACTCAGCTGGAGACCCAGAGCGAAAGGATTGTCAAGGCCCTTTCCAGTATCCAGAGCATCGTTTACGTCCCCGATTACGATGACCTCAAGATGACCGTGAACTACGGTACCGTCACCCAGCCCGTTTACAATGAGGAGGACGGCTCCCAGCTCAAATATACCGCCATCGTGGATCTGCCTTCCACCGTTACATATCAGATTCTCCCTGCTCAGTATGCGGAAGAAGTGGCGACACAATTGAAGGCAGGAATTGGCGATATCAGGCAATTGTTAGAGGTGGTTTATGGATACGACACTTCCGGCAAATCCGACAAAGATCTGGCCAAAGAGTTCGGCCTGGATGCAATCATAGGAACCATGAATGTTATTTCTTTGCAGACCCGTGCCGGAGCCGCTCCGGACATTGATTGCCGTATGGATATCATCGACGTGGTATCCTATGATAACGCGACGGGTTACATCACCCTCAAGGTCCAGCCCAGGAATATCGTCAGCGCCAGCTTCATCGCCGGCGGCCTTAAGCCGAGGTACGACATTGGCCTTACAGACAGGGATGGATATTACATACAGGGATGGGATCCTTACGATTGGAACTCGGCCGCAGGCAGTTTCCGGGCAGAGGATCCTGTTGATAACAGCAAGACTTTTACCATTCCTGTATGGAGTCTGGAAGACCTTCAGGCATATCAGGCACGCACCGCCTTCGGTGTACAGCTTAAGTTGTATCATTTCCTGGATTATGATACGACGGAAGACTATGACTGGGACAATTGTGACTGGGATCTCTTCTACAGTGATCCTGATTATTATCCTCCCGTCATCACGGTTTACACCGACTACGAGAACGAACTGGCCAGCACCTTTACTACGCTTTATCCCAATGCCGTAGGAGGTGGTTACGATATAGAGGCCGTCGCCTCACCGTATAAGTTAAGGCTTGATGCAGAAGGCAATCCCGTAATCAATGATGCATACGGAATCTGTAGGCTTGATTATACGGAGGAAGAATCTGTCCTCCCTTACAACGTGTTCTACAACGCCGAGAATGAATCGGAGCCCGGTTACAGGACTTATCTCGACGGCCTTGTCCCTGTGGTTCTCTATCAGGGGGTGTATATGTCCGCGGAAGATGCTAAGCGGGTCTTCAATGTCGATCTGGGACTCAGGCTTTCCGAAGAGGCGGAATTCGATTTCGACGGGGTGGATGAAAATGTTTTCATCGTAGACCCTGAAACCTATGCCACCATCGAGATGAATCCCGAGGCAAGCGAAGAAGCCAGAGCCGCTGCAAAGGGACATAAGATAGTCGCCAGATACCGCATAGACGGCCCTCTGGGATCCTATTACATGTCCGGAGCCGTGAAGATCACGAACTAAGCATATCCATATTAAAAAACGGCTCCCACTTGCGTGGGGGCCGTTTTTTTAATGCTTATCCGGGTTTGTTTAATCCTCGGATTTGTCGCCTGTGAGTCCTTCGAGGAAGCCCTTGGCTCCGTCGACGATTTCATCGAGAGCGCCTGCGGCCTCACTCAGTCCGGCCTTTAAGATACCTGCCTGGATCTTTCCGATGGCGGTGTTGATTTCCTTTTTCTGGTCGGCGTTGAACTTGTCGATGTTCTCGTTGTACTTCTCGGTGAGAGCTTCAAGCTGGTCGCCGATCTGCTCCCACTGCTCAGTGGTGAAGGTTTCGCCCTTTTTCTCCACCTTGTCGGCGAGGGCGGTGAACTGTTTGGGAAGGCTGTTGAGGCTGTTGCAGGCTGCTACGAGCGTGAATGCAAACAGGAGGAAAAGAATTTTTTTCATACGCTTTAAAAATTATTTGGTGAAAACTTCGTAGAATCCGGGGAAGGATTTGCCGACGCAGGCGGTATCGTCGATGACGACGGGGCTGTCGGCGCCGAGGGATGCGACGCTGAGGGCCATTGCCATGCGGTGGTCGTGGTTGGATGTATAGTTGCCGCCCTTGAGGAGGCGTCCGTTCAGCAGGCGTCCGGTGAGGCTTTCGCCCTGGACGGTGAGGGTATCGCCGTCGGCCTCGGCCTCTACGCCCATCCGGTGTAGCATATTCAGTATAGCGGCGGCGCGGTCGGACTCTTTGCCGGAGAGGCGTCCGAGCCCTGCGATGCGGCTCTCGCCGGCGCAGAACGCGGCGAGGATGGCCACGACGGGGAAGAGGTCAGGAGCGTGGTTGAGGTCGAAACTGAAGGCCTCCAGCGGGGCCTTGCGTACGCAGACGGTGCCGCCTTCGAGCTGGGAGACGAGGGCGCCGGCCTCCAGCAGTACGTCGATTATGGCGATGTCGGCCTGGATCGAACTCATGTCCATGCCGTCGATTTCGGCGCTGCCGAAGATAGCTCCGGCCGTAAGGAAACCTGCGGCGGCGCTCCAGTCGCTTTCCAGGGTGAGGTCTGCCGCGCGGTAGCACTGGGGCCCGCGTATGCTGAAGCTGATGCCGGTGCAGCCGCCCCAGTCTTCGTTTTCAAGCATCTCGGCGTCGCCTTCCATCTCGCTGCGGGTGGAGATGCCGAAGTGGCGCAGGACGTCGAGCGTTATGTACATGTAGGGGATGCTGCGGGGTTCGGTTACGTATAGCGAACTGTCCTTGGAGCACAGCGGGAGGGCCATCAGCAGGCCCGATATGAGCTGGGAACCGCTTTCGCCGCTTACCTCCGCAGTGCCGGGAATGAGGCTGCCGCGGACGGATAGGGGGACGTGGATTTCTTTGCCGGGGGTGTCCTCGATGTTGCCGATGAGGACGCCGAACGCCGCCATGATGGACGCCGCCGAGTTCATGGGGCGATGGGTAAGCGTGCCGTATCCTTCCAGCACGAACGGCCCGCCGTTGATGGCGGACAGCACCGGTACGCAGAGACGTGCGAGCAGGCCCGATTCGCCTACGTTAAGCAACTGCAGGCCAAGGTTTTCCTTGATGGGGCCGATGCCGTCGATGACGAGTGTGCCGCTGTCTTCGCCGACCCTGGCGCCAAGGGAGCGCGCCACCTGAAGTGCGGCTTCGCTGTCCTCGCAGGGGGTGTAGCCGTAGAGGTGCGAGGTGCCTTCGGCCAGTGCTGCGGCGATGATCGCCCGCTGGGCGAAACTCTTTGACGCAGGCATGCGGAGGCCGGTGCGGATCCAGGGTTTCCTGTCGCCGTAGATGAGACTGTCGAGTTCTGCGGCAGTGGGCTGGCCGGGGGCCGCCGCCTCCTGCTGGTTGAGGGCGGCGTAGGTGAAAGGTGCGCCCCTGCGGAGGCATCCTATGCGGGTGTCTTTGCCGGCGGCGCCCATCCCGAAGGCGATCAGGCGGCCCTGCATCGAATCTACGTTCTCCAGGATTACGCTGTAGAGGGCTTCTATCCTGAGGGCGTCCTCCTCGCTGCGGCAGGTGGGGACTATCTTCGCGATGTCGGCTCCGTAACGGAAACACCGCGCCAGAGCCATCTGGAGGCCCTTTTCGTCGGGTGTGTCGATGAAATTGTGGTACGAACGGATGAGCGTCGTCCCGCACTCCCGGCAGAGCTTCTGGAAGCGCCGGCTGAACTCCGGCGGAGCCTCGATCTCAAGGTCGGCATAACGGGCGCCTGCCTGCACGGCGAGGGTCAGCAGGCGTTCGGATTCAGCCCAGGCATCCTCCTGATTTGGTTGGACGCTTTCCCCCTGCACGCGGCATACAGCCACCAGAGGGATGTCCGTCTGGCCGAAAAGGTCTTCGATCTGTTCATCAGAAAGGGAACAACGGTCCAGACGTATTTCCGCCATCTCCAGGGAGGGAAGCGTTTCCAGGATCTCCCCGTAAGTCTTGTTCTGTATGCTGGTGCAAATCATAGAGGTGCAGATTATTATCCTTCGCAAATATAACAATTCATCCCGAATAATTCTAAGCCCCGGATTTTATTTGGGCATTCCGATTCGGGTGTTTGCGAATTCATAAATTTATGGATATCTTTGCAGTCCGTTTCCCCAATCAGCCCGAGTGGCGGAATGGTAGACGCGATGGACTCAAAATCCATTGTCCCTTAAAGATGTGCGGGTTCGAGTCCCGCCTCGGGCACAGGCCCGGCCGTATGCGGCCGGGCCTTTTTGTGCCCGAGGCGGGACGCTGCTGCTGGCGCAGCAGCTCCTATTATCCCCCTGCACCCCCAGGGGACGGGGGAAAGGGTTCCCCCGACGCGCTGCGCGCTCCCCCTTCTGTCGTCGCTTCGCGACTCCGAAGCCTTTGGTCCTGCCTCCTTGCTCAGTCTGGCCGTGAAATGTAAGTAGCTATCGCGCAGTGGTTTATGTAATTTAACCTGGTGCATATCGACCCGGGTTATTGTGCATAACCACGTATTGATCAACAACTTCCATTTAACGGTCTCTCTGCAATCCCTCCTTCTGTCGTCGCTTCGCGACTCCGATGCCTTTGGCCCGGCCTCCTGCTCGCGCCCGCCGGGCGCTACTACGTAGACCCATCCCCAAACGAGGCTGACCAAAAATTAGATTCTTCGGCAGGTAAACCTGCCTCAGAATGACACGGGGCTGTCATTCTGAACGAAGTGAAGAATCTTTTTGGTCAGCCTAACTTAGTCGGCCTGAGGCCTCCGAAACGGCTTCGAAGAATGAGTTGAGGCTACGGGTTGCCGGGGCGATGATCGTGACGACGAGCGACTGGCAGACCCTCTCGGAATTCGAGATGTCAGCCCAGGATATAATGGAAATCCTGTTTCCCAAGACTCCGGGCGGACATTAGTACTCCCACCAGTAGCGCAGGCCTATTTCCCGCTGGATCATATTTTCGACGGTCTTGTCGTTCCGGAAAAGCAGCTTCGCATAAGGGACCTTTTCCAAACGGGCAGCAGAGCCCTTGAGCAGATTGTTGTACTCTTCGAAGGATTCTACATACTGGAACCTTACGGGATAGGTTCTGGTGTAGCTGCACCGCGTTCCGTCCTTCAACTGAATATAGAGGTTCAGGATTACGGACAGCTCCGGAAGGTACATTTCCTTGTCGGACGGCAGGGAATAATCCAGCCAGAACGGCCAGGACAGGAACTGTTTCGAGACACCAAGGCCACACAGGTTCATATCCGGGTTGAAGGGATCCTCCTCTTCCGTTTTGGTATAGAACATCAGGGCCTTGTTGACATAGCCCAGCCTGCTGATTTTCGGAATCATTTCCTGCGGAAGGGGCATTCCGGGATAACCGTCTTTCTCGAGGTTATAGATTTTCCTAGTCCTTGCCATGTAATCCACCCTGGGCGCCTTCAACGGAATGCCCATCGCCTCTCTGGAAGGCCATGAGGCCTTGGCCTCCTTCACGGGAATTTCGGGCGTCATCCTGATGGACATGGACTGAATCTGGTTAGCCGGGAAAAGTCTTTCATTCAGCTTGATACGCACCGAAGAGGGATCGAAGAAGTAGTCCACGGCCCCGGAAGAGGCACTGTTGCCCAGATAGTGTTCCCGGTCTTCTTCTTTTTCAAAATAAAGGCAGGCAGCGGTATAATAAGCAACGGGGGCG